>Ga0181599_1002224_pt1 | contig 17700 bp, 20 predicted proteins | sample 041ome_3_FD_148658 | JGI IMG/M metagenome (GOLD analysis project Ga0181599, IMG submission 148658) | Coastal salt marsh microbial communities from the Groves Creek Marsh, Skidaway Island, Georgia - 041405US metaG (spades assembly) | ecosystem: Environmental > Aquatic > Marine > Intertidal zone >...
TGCTTCTGCTTGTGCAATAATAACATCGTTAATTTCAATATTTTTATTATATTGACTTAGTAACTCTGACAGACTTGTATCAGTACCTTCTGGATTATACTCCTCATCAGTACTTGCATTGATCTTGTTAATGATATCTTTGTATTCTTGACTGTCTACTAGTGGAGTAACTTTACAACGCCATAAATGACTCCACCAACTAGCACTAAACCCTTGTGCGTCCCTAGTTGCATCTTGTACAACATAGTAGCGTTTTAGTGTGGCAGGTATATCCTCGTCAAGTGGATGATAGTCTACTAAGTTTTGGAACTCTAGGACGTCGCCGTTCATGATCTTACGTCCTAGTATATTAATCATTTCGTTGTAGTGGAATGTAATGAATACTGTATCTGTAGCGTTCATTAAACCAAACTGTGTTAGATCAAAGTCCTGACTTGCAGGAGTGTAGACACCACGCATATTGTAGATGCTAGTATCATACTTGCGGTCTCTGTTCTCTAGGAACAAGAAGTCCTGTATGTTTTTTTCACTTTGATTTGTGTATTTTGGCTGAGTTGCGTCTGCTAGGTCGCCAGTCTCTCCACTAGCCGCATTTGGACCCAAATACTTGTGTACATTAATGCCCACACCGCCCACAGTAAACATTTCATTAATGTTTTGATCGAAAAATTTGTAGTCTGCGGTATGCTTACCGTCTTTCCATAAACTAAGTCTGGGCACTATTTTAGTCCTTATTGCTATATTTAGCTGATTGACAACTGGTAGGAGTGGTTGTATACTAATTGATAACTAATACTAAACCGGTGAGGATACTATGGCGTTGAAAGGCAAAACAACCAAACAAAAGAAAGCACACTTAAGGTATACAGAGGAAGAACAATCAAAGTGGACAGAGTCTGAGCGCAGACTAGAATCTCTGAGGATGTACAACCATTTTAATTATGAATATTCTCACAAAGATAATAAAAAGGTTGTACTTAAATGGATGCAAGAGTCAGGAGAATATTCCAAACAACAGATAACTGATGTGAGTTTGGGTCCAGATTCCATGTTACCAACAACTTGCGGCGCAGTTGCAAGAGCATGGGAATCTGGCTGGATATTAGACGCAACCCAACTTAAACATATGAAAGATGGGTTAAAGGAATACTTCGTAAGGTTTAGTAGTACTAGAACAGAAATTAAACAAGAACAAAAGACAGTAAACACAGTCCCACAGTTAACTATACAAGATAGGATCAAACTTAAAATTAATGAACACGTAGGCTATTTTGAGGAAATGCAGGATCAGTTACGTGATAAGACTAAACTAAATCCTAAAGCATTCGAGTATTTTAAAAAAGAAAATGTGCCACAAAATATGCTTAAAGGCATTGCAGAACCGTTTATAGAACGTTTAGCAGAATGGCAAGAAGCCAAAGCAGGTACTTGCGAGGATCTTAAGGAAGGTTACAGTCACTGGCAGGCTAAGGATTATAAGAAATACTTTGAGTTTGTAGAGGCAATACTAGCAGACATTGACGCATACAGTAAAACAAAGAAGGCTGTCAAGGTTGCTAGGGTCAAGAAAGCACCTAACAAACAAAAACAGGTTGCTAAAATGAAATACGCCAAGGACAACACAACATACAAGATTGCAAGTGTTGATCCTGTAACGGTTATAGGTGCTACAGAGCTTTATGTGTTTAATGTTAAGACACGTAAGTTAGGCAAGTATGTTGCTGATACTCACATGGGTGTACTAGGTGTTAAAGGTACAACAATAGTTGGCTACGACACTAATTTAAGTACTCAAAAAACACTACGTAAGCCCGAGAGACAACTGCCAGAGTTTACAGGTAGCAGTAAAGCCGCTAAACGTAAGTTCTTAAACGGTATCAAGAGTGTGGAAATTGCATTAAACGGAAGGATAAACTCAGACACAATTCTGTTGCATGTACAATAAATACATGTAACAGGATTTTAAGATGGCCACACTAATAGAAAAGCGACAAGAAATAGAGAACTATATTAACCTTAGACTAGGTGGTCAAATGGTTGATGTAGAACTAGACAAAGAACACTACGACTTAGCAATTAACAATGCTCTTATACGTTTTAGACAACGTGCTGATAACTCACAAGAAGAGAGTTATTCATTTCTAAGTCTAAATAAAGAGCAACAGGAATATATTCTTCCTAGTGAAGTGCAAGAAGTACGCCAAGTGTTTAGACGTGGTATTGGTAGTGTAACAGGTACTACTGCTAGTCAGTTCGAACCCTTCGCAAGTGGTTACTTAAACACTTATATGTTAGTTGCTGGTAGAGTCGGTGGTTTGCTAAACTATGAATTGTTTACACAATACCAAGAATTAGCAATGAAAATGTTTGGTGGATTTATAAACTTTACATTTGATAGAAGCACAAAAAAACTTACTATTGTGCGTAAGATACCACAAGACGGCGAAGATGTTTTATTGTGGACATACAACTACAAACCTGATATAACAATGCTAAACGACCATATGATTTTTCCCTGGGTGCAAAATTATGCACTAGCATTGTCAAAACACATGCTAGGTGAAGCCAGAGAAAAGTTTGCTCAGATTGCAGGACCACAAGGTGGTACGTCACTAAATGGTGCTAGCCTTAAAGGTGAAGCAAACGCAGAAATGGAACGACTCGAGTTAGAAATACAAAACTACTACGCTGGAAGTACACCAATGTGGTGGGTTACAGGCTAGACTTCAATACGACTTTAGTTTATAATAACTAGATGCAAAAACAAATTATAGGCATCGTGGGACTTATCGGTTCAGGTAAAGACACGATTGCAGACTACTTGGTAAATTTTCATGGTTACAGACGTGACAGTTTTGCTGGCACACTTAAAGATGCTGTTAGCACAATATTTGGTTGGGATAGAGATCTTGTGGAAGGACGTGCGGCTTATGCTCGTCAATGGCGTGAACAAGTTGACGAATGGTGGTCGAAAAGACTAGGCATACCTAACCTTACTCCTAGGTATATATTACAGCAATGGGGCACTGAAGTGGTACGTAAGAGCTTCCATGATGATACCTGGATTGCTAGTCTAGAGAATAAAATACGAAACAGCGAAGACAATTGTGTTGTTACAGACTGTAGGTTTCCTAACGAAATAAAAATGATTAAAGAACTGGGCGGTAAAGTCCTGCGTGTTAAACGTGGAGAAGATCCTGAATGGTACGAAATTGCTGTTGAAGCCAATAAGGGAGATAAGGAAGCATTAGACCTAATGACGAATTATTATAAAGTTCATATTAGTGAATGGGCTTGGGCAGGCGCAGGCTTTGACTATACTGTGCTAAACAACGGTAGCATAGACGAACTATACGAAGTTGTTAGAAGTCTGGCAGTACGCCACTAGGCTTCCAGCCTAGTTTCATATCACTTACTTCAACACCACAGTTTAGACATACACTAACAAGATTACTTTTGTTATTGTTTCCTAAATCTCCATCCACATGCCAGACCATAATCTGTGCTTTGGTCTTAGACTTAAATCCACATTTTTCACAAATACTTTTTTTCTTATACCCCGCTCTATGCCAAGCAGGTATTTTTAATGGCTCTTTTCTATTACGTCTAATACAAGTATCACACCTTGTTCGATAGTAAATTTTACCCTGTTTTTTGTAGTTTACTGCTACTTGATTTTTGTTACAGGCAGGACATATTCTACGTTGCATACACTTATTTAATAGATACCTTTAAAAGGGCAACTAACAAGGACCATTTTAACTATAATCAATAAATACTACTAATTAACATATTGAGGATTACTACGATGGCATTAATTTCACCTGGAGTAGAAGTAACAGTTACTGATGAGAGTAACTATGCGCCAAACGCCTTGGGATCTATCCCTTTAATTGTATTGGCGACAGCACAGGACAAATTGAATCCCTCTGGCACAACTGCTACAGCAACTACAGCCGCTAACGCTGGTAAGTTGGTAGCCGCAACAAGTCAGAGAGAATTAACAAGCCTATTCGGTACTCCTACATTTTATAAGACAAGTTCAGGAACTCCAATTCATGGTTACGATATCAATGAATATGGTCTAATGACTGCTTATAGTGTATTAGGTGTATCCAATAGAGTTTATTGTATTAGAGCAAACGTGAACACAGCAGAGTTAGTTGGTACAACAGTACGTCCTACTGGAAGTCCTGCTAACGGTACATACTGGTTAGATTTAACAGATTCACTTTGGGGCATCTTTGAATGGAATAGCTCAACACAAGCATTCACAAACAAAGTACCTAGAGTTATTACTAGCACATCTGACCTAACTGGCGGTGTTCCTAAGACTAGTGTTGGTAATATTGGTGACTACGCTGTAATTGCAACTAATACTAACAACCCAGTTTACTATAAGAAGTATGACAATTCTTGGGTACTGGTAGGTAGCACAGGCTGGCAGACAGCACACCCAACAATTGCGGCTACTCAGTCTAACCCAACACTAACAAGCAGTGAATCCATTATTATTAATGGTACAACTATAACATTAACAGGAACAACAGTTGCAAGTTTAGTAAGCGATATCGCTACTAATGTTACTGGTGTTACTGCATACGACTCAAGCGGTATACTTCATATCTTTGCTGATAACACAGCAACATCAGATGGTAGTACAGCAGACGGTGCTATTGCTATTAGTAACGGCACAGGCACACCATTAACAGATTTAGGTATTACAGCAGGAACATATTACAACCCTGACGTACAACAGTCAGCACATACAAGTGTTCCAACCTGGAAGACTAACGATTCTGCACCTAGACCAACAGGCAGTGTATGGAATAAGACAACTACTGCTAACCTAGGCGCAAGTTTTGATGTAAGTTTATATTCTAGTACTACTGATACATTTACAGCAGTTAGTGCACCAGTATATGAAAACGATCAAACAGCAAACAAGAATTTAGATTCTACAGGTGGTGGTAAGAACATTGGTGCTGGTAGTGTTTATGTACAGTATGATGTATTAGAAGATGATTCTTTAACATTTAAATTGTACAAGCGCCAAGCAACTGGAAACACAACTGTAACAGGCAGTGTTGCTAACCCTACATTAACTGGCGGTAACACATTTACTATTCAGCAAAGTGTGGCTAACAGCACAACATTAAGTACTGCACAAACAGTTACACTAAGTGGTACAGATGCGGCTAGTATGGTTAGTGATATTTTAGCATTAGGCTTAAGCAATATTGCCGCAAGTGTTAATAGTTCTGGAAAAATTGTCCTAGAACACACAGGCGGTGGTGTTATTGTATTAAAGAATACATCAGGCACACCTTTAACAACAGCTGGTATTACGTCTGCACTTTCTAACGTAAGAGCAGGTAACAACAGTGACTTAATTGCAAGTAACTGGATAGCATTAACATACACAGCAAGTACAGCGCAACCAAGTGCAGATCCAGTAACTGGAACACTTTGGTACTACAATGCAGTTGATGATGTGGACGTTATGATCCATGATGGTACTAACTGGAAAGGTTATCAGACACTAGCCGCTGACGCTAGGGGTTATGACTTAACAGCAACAGACCCAGAAGGTGTTATTGTAGCCGCTAGTGAGCCAATTCAGCAATCAGATAGTACAGCACTTGTAAATGGTGATCTTTGGTTAGATACAAGCGACTTAGAGAACTACCCAAGAATTTACAGATATGATGCTACTGATGCAGAATGGACACTAATTGATAACAGTGACCAAACATCTGAAAACGGTATCGTGTTTGCAGATGCACGTTGGGACACAGACGGTACAACAAATCCAATTACCGGTGATTTGCCATTAATTACGGATTTGTTAACATCTAACTATACAGACTTAGATGTTCCAAGTGCCGCACTTTATCCACGTGGAACACTTTTGTTCAACACACGTAGAAGTGGTTACAACGTTAAAGAATTTAAAAATGATTACTTTAACGCAGATGCTTTCTCAGGTAGTTTACCAACAATTAAAGATGCATGGGTAAACAAGGCAGGCAACAAGACTGACGGTTCACCTTACATGGGCAGAAAAGCAGTTAGACAAACAGTTGTTGCCGCTATGAAGTCAGCATTAGACAGCAATACAGAGATTAGAGAAGAGCAACAAGTTTATAACTTAATCGCCGCTCCTGGCTACGAAGAGTTAACTTCTAATATGATTAGTCTAAACAATGACAGACGCAATACAGCGTTTATTCTTGCAGACACACCATTTAGATTGGCTCCTAGTGCTACAGAGATCAGTAATTATAACACTAATACTGGTACATGGGCAGGCGAGGGTGCAACAAGCTCTGATCCTTATGTTGGTGTATTTTATCCATCAGCACAAAGTACAGACTTAACAGGTAGCACTATTGTTGTTCCTCCAACACACATGGCATTACGTACAATGATTAGAAGTGACGATGTGAGCTTCCCTTGGTTTGCACCTGCAGGTACAAAACGTGGATTAGTTGACAACGCAACTCAGTTAGGCTACGTGAATGCTTCGACTGGAGAATTTACATTAGCAGGATTAACGGAAGGCGTAAGAGACACACTTTACGAGAACAAAATTAATCCAATTACATTCTTACCAGGCGTTGGTTTATTGGTATACGGTCAGAAGACACGTGATCCAAATGCACCAAGCTCACTTGATAGAATTAATGTAGCAAGACTTGTTGTTTACATGAGAACTAACTTAAACACATTGGCAAAACCGTTTGTGTTTGAACCAAATGACAAGTTAACTAGAGACGAAATCAAGCAGTTGGTTGAGCAGTTATGTAATGACCTAGTAGCAAAGAGGGCATTATTTGACTTCGTAGTTGTGTGTGATGAAACAAACAACACACCAGTTAGGATTGATAGAAACGAACTATACGTAGACGTTGCTATTGAGCCAGTTAAGGCTGCTGAATTTATCTATGTTCCGATTAGATTGAAGAACACAGGTGAAATTTCAGGAACTAGTGTATAATAAAGTACGCATATTATGAGAGCCGCAAGGCTCTCATCTATGCACGTAGTATACTATAAATACTACTAACAAGGAGACAAGGAAATGGCAGTAGCAAGTTTAAACAAATTTACGGTACCTTTAGCTAGTGACCAGTCAGCAAGTTCACAAGGCTTGTTGATGCCAAAGTTAAAGTATCGCTTTCGAGTGAGCTTTGAAAACTTTGGTATTACAACTCCACGTAGTGAATTAACAAAACAAGTTGTAGATTTCGCAAGACCAAGCGTATCACAAGCACGTATGGAAATCCCAATTTACAACTCAAGAGTTTACTTAGGTGGACGCCCAGTATGGGAACCTACAACTGTTAACTTGCGTGATGACGCTCAAGGAAATGTTTCCAAACTAGTTGGCGAACAGATGCAAAAGCAATATGACTTTATGGAACAGTCTAGTGCGGCATCAGGTATCGACTACAAGTTTATTACAAGATGTGAAATATTAGATGGTGGTAATGGCGCATTTGCTCCAAGCACATTAGAGACATGGGAACTATATGGTTGTTTCTTAACCCAAGTTAACTATGGTGATGTAGCATATGGTAGTGATGAGCCAGTACAAATCCAGATGCAAATTAGTTTTGACAACGCAGTACAAACACCACTTGGTGCTGGTATTGGTACCGACGTTGGTAGAACAATTGGTCAGACAATTACAGGTTAATCGTAGTAATACAAGCAGTATAAATTAAGCAGGGTATAAAAACCCTGCTTTTTTTATGGATAAATAATAGTATGGCAAATTTATTATCAGGTGCTTTTCAGAAAGCATTAGGAGCGGCGGGTTCAGTTATTAAGGCAGGCACCGGACTGGATGTAAACGACAGTTTAGGTAAACAATTTAGGAACCTTGCAGAAGCCGCCACTACAGCAGACTATATTAAAGACTTTAAACATGCACAACGTATGTTTGGAGACAACAACATGGTGCTTTCGCCAAAGCACACCGGACTATTTCACGTAAACATTGAATTTAATCCAGCGTTTAACCCTTTTACTAATGAACAACAGATAGAAATAGGTATGTTGGCAAAAAATGTAACACTGCCAGGGTTTAATTACTCTACAGAACAGTTACATGCATATAATAGAAAAGTAAACATACAAACTAAAGTAGACTACAATCCTATTACAATAGAATTTCACGATGATACTGGAAACACAACTAAAGCATTTCATGAACTGTACCTAAGACATTACTATAGAGACATGGATCATGAAAATCCTGTATATGATCCATCTTTAAGCTCGTACGGTAATAGAACAACAGACCAGTGGGGATATACTGGAGCACAGGGAGCATTTATTGTTAGGATTAATGTGTATAGTATGTCACAAAAGCAGTTTACACACTACGTAATAGAAAATCCTCTCATACAAAGTTTTAGTCATGGTAAACACGACTATTCAGGTGAGGGGTTTATGTCTAGTTCTATGGTGGTTATGCCTGAGCAAATAAGATACATCGGTCAAGGTGTTGTTTCATCAGATCAAATTAGAGGATTTGGAACCATACACTACGACAGGACTCCTAGTCCATTGCAGTCACTTGGTGGCAGAGATACTATTATTGGTAAAGGTGGTCTCTTTAATACTATAGGTGGTATTGGTGATCAGATAGCTGATGGCAATTTTGTAGGAGCGGCACTTAATGCATTTAGAGCTCGAGAAACATTTAAGAATGCAGATTTAAAGAAAACCGCATTACGTGATATAACAGGATTAGCTAAGGATGTGCTAAGAGGCAACAACACACAAGGTAAGTTCTTCTTCCCATCAGTTAGTAACTTAGTTGACAAGTTTGGATCAAGTCAGTCTGGCACAGTGCCATCTTCTGAAGCGACGGGAGTACAAGGCGCAAGTGTTGCAAGTAAAAATCAAGCCTCAGGTAATACTAGAGAACAGAGACAAGCAGAACAACAAAATGCAGATACTCAAACAAGTTTAGGACAGCAATCAAATATTAGGACAATCTAATGACTATACCTAGCAATCTACCTAACGTTAAAGCGGAGTCAACACCTAACTATTTTAACAATTATTTTGTTAAACAAGGGTTTGTTACACCAAATCAGTATGATGCTTTATTAGGACTACTAATGAAAAGAACATCAAGTAAGCAAGCCGCAGAACATTTAACTGGTGCAATTATTCAAGGTGCCGCACAGCAAGATACTAACGTTACAGAACTATTCGACGTAATTAAAAAGTCTAATCAAGTTGAAATGGATTCGTTTTTAGCATTTTTCCTTAATAATACAAGGGTAGGTACAAGTTATTTAGGTGTTAAAAATGCTAATAATACTAATCCATATATAACAAGAACTATTTTGGTATGACGAAATATGCACAAGGCAAATTTAAACCCACTAACCCAGACAAATACTTAGGCAGACAACTACCAACATACCGTAGTAGTTGGGAACAACGGTTTATGATGTTTTGCGATACAAATCCTAGTGTACTAAGTTGGGCAAGTGAGCCTGTTAAGATTCCCTACTTCAATCCAGTAAAAAATAAACAAACAATATACGTACCTGACTTCTTAATAGAGTACGTAGACAAAAATAGACGTAACCATAAAGAACTAATCGAAATAAAACCTCGCAATCAAACACTGTTTGAAAAAACACGCAGCCAGCGCAACAAAGTAGCATGGGTAATTAACCAGGCAAAATGGCAAGCCGCTGAAACGTGGTGTAAACAGTACGGAATAGCGTTTCGTATACTTGGCGAAAACGAATTGTTCCATACTGGACACAGTAAATAATAGTATGACAAAAAAATTAGAAGAAATCTTTAACATAGAAAACGAAGAGCCTGTAACAGAGGAGGAGGCTAAACAGTCTATCCCTGTTAAAAAAGACTTTATACAAGAAGTAGATACTGCTATTGATAAAATAGACACAGCACTTCCTAGAGTTAGAGATTTAGATGACACAAGTGACAGAGAACTAGACGACCTAGCAGACTTAGCAACAGAGAAGTTTCAGGATCTTATGGACTTAGGAATGAATGTTGACAGCCGCTTTAGTGGTAATATATTTCAAACAGCAAGCCAATTACTAGGACATGCTATTACTGCTAAACAAGCCAAATTAGATCGTAAGTTAAGGACAGTTGACTTGCAAATTAAGAAGTTACGATTAGACAAGCAAAGTCAGAAAGATGGCACTAACGAAGAGGCTGAAATAGAAGGCAAAGGAGTAGTGCTGGACAGGAATGCATTACTGCAAGAGATCCTCAAAAACAACAAATAAAACTAGCATAATTTGCTAAATACAACACAAGGACTGATGATCATGAAAACATTTACAGAATATTTAACGGAAGCCGCAGACAAGACATATGACTTTAAAATTAAGACATGCTGTGAGCTAGATAAAGACAAGTTAGATGCCATGGAGAATGTACTAAAAGCATACGACATGGTGTCAATGAGCAAGCCTAAAAGATTGCCAATTAAAGAACATCCTGGAGAGTTTCCTAACAAAGGACCTATCGAAGTCCATGTAGTAGAAGCAAGTGTAAAGATGCCTGTTACTCCACCACAAATTAAAGAAATGATGAAACAACGTGCTGGTATTAACGAAGCAGACATTTTAGTATATACTAAAGGACAGGATGAGTCCTATGTTGCTGATCAGGGTGCTGAAGCAGACGGTGCACTACTTGAGAAAGACTTAGAGAAGTCTGACAACAGTGAACACGGCACAGAGAAGTTTAAGAACAGCATGCTAAAAGACCTAGAGTCTAGCATTAAACATGAGTATGCAGATCCTAACACAGAGAAAGGTAAAACTACAAACGACCTTCCAATGGGCGACAAGAGTCCAATGGGATCTACAGCAAATAAAAAGCCAACACCAAAGAGTTCTGCTAGGTAAGTGCAATGGAAGAAAGAAAACTTACTAAAGACGAAATGTCAGACAGAGAAGACTATGTTAAAGGCATGAAGAAAAACAAAAAAGATTTTAAAAAGCGTTACGGTGACGACGCAGAATCCGTAATGTATGCAACAGCAACAAAAATGGCCAAAGAAGGCTTAAACGAAACCGAGGAGAATAGCGTGAGTGACAAGAAAGAAAACGTCCAAGCCGAGGAAAGACAGGAAGACCTTAACTGGCTAGAAGACATTAAAAGACTATCAGGACTAGACAACACATACGAGAACAGTGTAGATGCAATGAAGGAGTATAAAGTTGACGAGTCTGAAGAAAAAACAGAAGAAGTAATCGCTGAAGGACAAAGCCCAGCACAGAAAGCGGCATTTCAAAAGATGCTAGATGCTAAGAAAGGCAAGAAGTCAGACGATGACGTTGAAGAACAAGTAGAAGAAGCAAGTGGTGTAAGAGCAGACACAAAAGGTAAAGTTGATAAGTCAGAAAAGAAACATTACCATTGCAAACTTACAAAAGACAACGAGACCAAAGGTGTTAGAATGGTTGCAGACGAAGGCGAATCAGAAGCCGACGTTAAAGCAAGATGCAAACGTGAGAACATGGGTTGGGAACTTGAAAGCATTAGAAAACTTGATGAGTCACAAGAACAAGTTGACGAGATGATGGGTGCCTTACATCCTGACAACAGAAAGTTAGGACATAAGGTAAATGCAGTACAGAATCAAGTAACACAGATGAAAAAACAACATGAAGATGTTGAAATGGAAGGTAAGAAAAAAGATCATGATGGCGATGGAGACATCGACAGTGATGATTACTTAGCCGCTAGAGACAAGGCTATCAAAGCCGCTATTGCTAAGAAGAAAGGCGACGTTGAAGAAGGACTAGCAGAGCTTGCTGACTTAGTTGCACTTGCTGGATTACAAGGCAAAGTCGAACTAGACGAACTTGCTAACGAGCCAGGACAGGGCACAGAAGAAACATCAACATACAGCGTTTCAGATGTTGTTGACCAAGGTAACGACTTACATGCAAAGTCAAAGCAACACGCAGACAAAGCAAAGTTAGGCGACAACCCAATGGCTACTGAAGAAGTAGACGTAGTTGAAAACAAACTTTGGAAAGCATACCAAGCAGAACTAGAAGGCGTTAAAAAATGAAAAAACTAGCAGAATATTTCGTAGAGTCAGAGCAAGGTTATATTAGACCGCAAGTAGGTGATTCAGTTGACATTGTTGTCAACGAGGAACTTGCTATTGAAGCAGGAGTGTTAGAGTCTACTGAAGATAAACTTGTTTTAGAATATGACGAACGTGGAATATCACTGCTAGAAGGCTTAGATCTAATTGATGAAGAGGTTAACTTAGACGAAGAGCAGACACCAAGTCAAGTTGACGAAGGTAAAGTAAAAGACATGCTTCTTGACATAGAAGAGTTTACTGACAAAGAGTTTCAGGACAAGTACAATATGTCTAAGAATGATGCCAAAGAACAGTTTGACTTAGATGAAGCAAGTTGTGGTATGAAGAAACGTTATGAAGATGCTAGTGCAGAAGAGGAAGATAAGTTTCACACTGAACTAGATAAACTTATGCATAGAACATTTGGACACAGTTCGGACGAACGTGGTGAAAAGATGAAAAAATCTACCCAGGACGCATTCCAAGAACTTAAAGATTACGCTGAGACAAGCGGCGGCATAGACAAGGAAGAGTTTGAGAAAGCGGCTTATCTTGTTAAAGCAATGGGCAAACCACACCTTAAAGATAAAGCAGAAGGCATGCTGGACGATCTTATTGGCAAAATGGACTCGGATCCACGTGACAAAGTAATACAAGTGTTATCACAACACATAGATTTAACTTTCCTAAAAAATCTATTTAAAGAAGATGGCGACGAACTTGATGAAGGTGCAATGAAAGAAGTTGTAACTGATGTTGAGGATGCAATGGGGCCTACAAAGATTAGATATAAATTAAAACAAAAAGGTGGTAAGTTTATTGTATCTGTAGATTCAAATGATGAAGAAGATGCACAGAAAGCACTAAAGATGCATCCACTATATGTTGTTGGTAAACTAAGAGTTGTTCCAGAAGAAATAGACGAAGCAAAATACCAGGGTCGTGAAGTTAAACTCGGTAAGCCAATGCGTGGTGATGTAGCCAAGTACAAAGTATATGTAAAAGACAAAAAGACAGGCAATGTTAAGAAAGTTAACTTTGGTGACAAGAATATGGAAATCAAACGTGACGATCCTAAACGTAGAAAATCATTTAGAGCAAGACACGGTTGCGGCACACCAAAAGCCAGCGATAGAACCAAGGCACGTTACTGGTCCTGTCGTATGTGGTCCAGTAAGCCAGTTAGCAAGATTATATAACAATGAGAGCAAAAGATTTTATAGCAGAAGTCAAACAAGGTAGAGTGCCTAACTATCAGGAGAAAGCCATTTCTGGCGCTAAAACTTTCCCTCGAATTGACCAAGGCTATGGTCTTTACAGATTTGGACTTGCTATGGCTAGTAGTCCTGAAGATAATGGCAGCAACGGCGTACACGAACTTAACAACAGACCTGTAACATTGTGTTACAGTAAGCAAGAAGAAGATATTATTAATAAAGCTCTTAAAAAATTAGGACTTAGTTCACAACAGATTACAAGTAATGGCAGTCAAGAACCTGGCGATACACAAAAAGTAAGTCCAATGCCAGCACGTGGCGCAGTAAAAAGGAAAGGCAAGTGAGAGCAAAAGAGTTTTTGTATGAAGACGAAGGTACTAAGTTAACACCTGAGCAACTTAAAGCCGCTATAGAAAATAATCAAGCACCTAAGGTAGTAAATGCTAGTTGGTCACGTTATAACAATACTTTTGGTGAGTTAACAGATTTAGGTTTCATGACTAAAGAAAGTCAACCTATGAGTGGTTCTGATTATCTTATAACACAAACATACACAGGTCCAGGACCTGTAACACTCGTACACAGTGATGGCAGAGAAGAAGTGATCAACACTGGCTGGAAAACAGAGACAGAGGTCGATTACTCATGAGAGCAACTGACTTAATTAGAAGCGTATTAGATATCATTGATGGTGTAGAGCAACCACAAGAACAAGAACAGGACTTGGCAGTTATTGACACTGACTTTTTAGACGCTGCCTTGAACGAACCTAAAGAAGAATTACCTACATTACAACACGATGGCGACATAGAAGGCACACCATGTGGTGATGGTCCTGAGCCAGGCGAACCAGTTGCAAATAGATTCAAAACAGTATATGACATGTTGGCACAAGAAAAGCCAACACCCTGGGCAACTAGTCCTAATCCTACAGTAGCAGACATTGATGCTGTTACAGTAGATGCAGGTGGTGGACACAATGGTCCTAAACATGTAGCAGACATTCGAGGCGAACACGGTAGACTTTACGGAGACAACTAATGCGGTTAAACGAGTTGTTTACTGAAGCATGGAGCAAAAAATACAAAAGGAGTATAGATTGTAGTAATCCCAAAGGATTCAGCCAGAAGGCACATTGTGATGGCCGCTCAGCGAGAAAAGCCGGTAAGAAAACGAAATCTAAATCTCCCTATTAATAATTAGGAGATAACACAATGGCAGGAGTAAAATCCGCTAAGGCTGGAGCAAGTATTGTACGCTACAGATACTTAGACGACAAGCAAGTAAAACCAGTAAAATATGTAGGTGAACACGGACGTTATATAGCAGGTTCAGTAGGTGCGGAATTCGACCTTGTATGTGATGATAATGGTAAGCCAATTCCGTTTAGTCGTATAGGTAGTCTAGGTAAAATCATAAACAAATCTTTACATAAAAAATAATGACATTAGACGAACTTAAGTCACTAGCGGGCATTAAACAAAAGTCACCTTGTATGGATATGGAAAACATAAGTCATACAGGTACTGAAAAGGCTGAAATCATGCGTAAGAAAAATATCCAGCCTGGTACTGACGAATGGTTTAAGTTATGGTTCTCAAAACCGTACTTGACTGGTGAAAAACCAACTGACTAAGCAACCTGCTTACCAGCATCTAGATACTTTTCCCACTTAGGGTCTTTAATCTTAATAGGACTATTGCGCCACTTTGATGCTAGGCGCCAGTAGTCTGGCTCGTAGGGTTTGTGTATCGGTCGAGGTGTAAGTTTATCTGCTTTGTTGTGATTACACCTTTTGCAACAAGTTACTACATTATCCCATCTAGACTTACCACCTTTACTTCTAGGTATAACATGGTCAATAGTTAAGTCCTTAAAGTCAAACGTATCCTCACAATACTGACATTGGTATAAGTCACGTAGGTAAATGTTGTGTCTACTGAATCTAACTTTACGTCTTAAATTAAAATATTCATTAGTTACAGCAACACTGGGTACGTTTAGTGTAAGTTTTTCACTGCGTACATGCCAGTCGTTGTATGTTTCGAGAACCTGTATACGTCCTAAAAACATCAACTTAATAGAGTGTTGCCAGTTAATTACTGAGAGGGGCAGTACTGATATTGGATTGTAGTCTTTGTTAAGAAGCAAGGTATGCGACATATTAAACCTTTCTAAAAGTATTTAACAAGGCACACGAAAACTGTTAAATATTAGTATGAGTAAATCACTTGACGGTGTTTTAATTAAAGCCGCACACAAAAAAGAAACATTTACAGAGTCTCAGATAAGAGCACTGGCAATGTGCATGGATCCTAAAACAGGGTGTCAGCACTTTTTAAGCAACTACTTTTACATACAACACCCAACAAAAGGTAAAATGTTGTACCAACCTTTTGACTATCAAAAACGGTTAATTGATACCTATAACAATCATAGATTTAGTATTAGTTTATTGCCTAGACAGACAGGTAAGTCCACATCAGCGGCAGGATACCTATTGTGGTACGCAATGTTTGTACCTGATAGCACAATACTAGTAGCCGCTCACAAGTATGCAGGTGCTCAGGAAATTATGCAACGTGTACGTTATGCTTACGAGTCAGTGCCTAATTATATACGTGCTGGTGTAACAAGTTATAACAAAGGTAGCATAGACTTTGATAATGGTTCACGTATTGTTGCAATGACCACAACTGAGAACACTGGTCGAGGTATGAGTATTTCATTACTATACGCAGACGAGTTTGCATTCGTTAGGCCTACTATTGCCCGTGAGTTTTGGACTTCGATATCACCAACACTTAGTACTGGTGGTAAGGCTATTATAACATCAACACCAAACAGTGACGAGGATCAATTTGCGTTTATCTGGAAACAAGCAAACAAGAACATTGATGAGTTTGGTAATGAGCAAGAGACTGGTATCAACGGCTTTAGAGCATTTAGAGCAGAATGGTGGGAGCATCCAGACAGAGACGACAAATGGAAAGCAGAAGAGATAGGACGTATTGGCGAAGATAGATTTAGACGTGAACATGGATTAGAGTTTTTGATCTACGATGAAACACTTATAAATGCAACTACTTTGCTAGAGCTAGAACCTAGAGAGCCTGTGTTTAAACAAGGACAAGTACGCTGGTTTAAACAGCCTGAAAAGGATAAGACTTATGTTATAAGTTTGGATCCTAGTTTAGGAACAGGCGGAGACTTTAGTGCTATACAAATATACGAGTTACCTTCGTTAGAACAAGCAGGCGAGTGGCAACATAACAAAACGCCTATTCCACAACAAATTAAACTACTACAACAGATAACAAGTTTCCTAGCAGAAACGGTAGACAAGAATAACATTTACTACAGTATTGAGAATAATACTATAGGGGAAGCCGCTTTAATTAGTATTGCGGAGATAGGGGAAGAGAACATACCAGGTACGTTCTTAACAGAATCAAAGAGCCATGGCAACTCAAGACGTTTTAGAAAAGGGTTTAACACGACTCAACGTAATAAACTAGCGGCATGTGCTAAATTAAAGAGTCTAGTAGAAAGTAAAAAACTTAAGGTACACAGCAAAAACCTAATTAGTGAACTTAAAACTTTTGTAGCAAATGGGGGCAGTTATGCGGCAAAAGTGGGAGAAACTGACGACTTAGTTATGAGTCTGGTGTTAATTACACGTATGATGCAGGGCCTGCAGTCTTTTGATGCTAACTTAGACACAGCAATGAGAGACCACAATGACTCATTTGTTGAACCCATGCCATTTGTAATTTTTTAATGCCCCTAGCATAAATACAAACATGAGCGAAATTGAACCCATAGCACAAGGATTACATGACAAGTTGAAGAACAGATTTGGCGATATCGCTATATCTGACGAGTCAGCCAAGCCTACTAGTGAAGTAGAGCAGGGCCGCTTTTTTAACTTTGATTATAATGTTGGCAACAAAAACTACGGTAACGTCACTATCAGTATAAATGATGGCGAGAGTCTAAAGATATTTTTTAACAGACGCATCAGTCACAAGATGGATGAGGAAGACCGTCCAACATGGTACAAGTTTTTAAAGGCACTGCGTAGTTTTTCACGTAGAAACATGCTAAGGTTCGATACAAGAGATATTACAAGACACGCATTAACGAAAAAAGAGATTAAAGATATGGCCACCAACGTAGACGTTTACGACAAAACAGAACTTAATCAAATAAAGACTAATGAAAGCAAATTATATGGTAGCAGTAAAAGCAGTTACCAGAAGTTAGTTGCTAAAGAAGGACAAAATCCTGTTAAAATTATTGTAAGACATGCTAAGAAAGTTGATGAAGAAAAGCATGGGGCAAGAGCAAGAAATATTAGTG
>Ga0181599_1002237_pt1 | contig 17633 bp, 10 predicted proteins | sample 041ome_3_FD_148658 | JGI IMG/M metagenome (GOLD analysis project Ga0181599, IMG submission 148658) | Coastal salt marsh microbial communities from the Groves Creek Marsh, Skidaway Island, Georgia - 041405US metaG (spades assembly) | ecosystem: Environmental > Aquatic > Marine > Intertidal zone >...
TGGTGCAACAGCAACAAACCCTGCCCGTGTAAGCGAGCTTCGAGCTGTGTTAATGAAGCCCGTTTTTTCTGAACCAGGCGCGCGCGCATTCGTATTTCAAGCATCACTTTTTGGAAGGTCTGTCGGAGGCTCCCGTTCGATAAATGTAGATTTAACAGGGCCTTCACTAGCCAGTCTGGTTTCAGTGGCAAGGCAACTAACCCAAATTCTTGATACCGCATTTCCGATTAGTGATGGAAATCAGGTACGAATTATTCCAAGCCTTGATTCAGGAGCGCCTCAGATACGTATATCCCCAGATTCCCAGAAGCTGGCAAAAATTGGCATCACTGCTCGTGAGTTTAGCTCACTGGTGGATATTCTAAATGACGGTATCGGCATAGCAGATGTTCCTATTAATGGAGAATTAGTAGAGTTAATACTAACAGGGAATGATGCGGGTGAAATGGGAATGGATGATTTGTCTGCCTTGCCTGTTATCAACAGACAGGGCCTGATGGTTCGCCTAGATCAAGTGGCTGATGTGGAGATGATTAGTGCGCCTCAGACAATACGCCGTTTAAATGGCAATCAGTCTCTTACGATACAGGTTCGCCCTCAAGAAGCCATCGCCCTTGAAACAGCGATAAGCATTATTGATGCAAATATATTGCCGCAATTGACAGAAATCGCGCAAGATAATGAAGTTTCTATATCTGTGAGCGGTGCTGCAAGTGCGCTTGAGGAAACATGGCAGGCAATGCAGGCAAATGTGATAACAGCCCTTGGTGTTATATTTCTTCTGATGGTGATACTACTTAGATCCTTTATCCTGCCTATCATTATCATATTAGCTGTTCCAATAGCGGCGGCTGGTGGAATATTAGGCTTGCATATTATTAATCTATTTTTGCCCCAACCTCTTGATATGTTGACCATGCTTGGTTTTGTAATCCTAACAGGAATAGTGGTGAATAATGCTATTTTAATGGTTGAGCAAACTTGCCTTCAAATTCGAGAAGAAGGTATGAGTGTGGATGATAGTATTATTGAAGCGACACGAAACCGAATAAGACCTATTTTTATGTCTACCCTTACCTCTCTTTTTGGATTAGTACCTCTGGTTATTTTTCCAGGGGCAGGCTCTGAGCTATATCGTGGCATTGGAACTGTTGTTTTTGGCGGGTTGGCGTTATCCACCGTTGCAACCTTATTTATTGTACCGGGGCTATTATCCCTTTCCCGTAAACAGGTGCTTGCCTCAAGTCAGAAGACTAAAATAAAAGACGCGTTTTAAACATCCTAGATGCTATGAATTAATATATGGGATGAGTTGAGCAATTAATAGGCGCTTTAAAGAAGATTTTCTAGCATTAGCTGGGATAAATCAATATAGCTCTGAAATCATTTACGTTGGTTAATGTAGGCCCTGTTATAATTTGATTAGCTATTATTTCAAAAAAACTATGAGCGTCATTTTGAGTTAAAGATTCTTGAGGGGATACACCTGCTTTTTCGGCATCATCTAACGTATTGGGGGTGATAAAAGCACCTGCGATTTCGGCTGCCCCATCAACACCGTCCGTATCACCTGCCAGCCCAAAAATACCTGCCTGCTTATTTAAGGAAATAGCAAGAGCAAGACAAAACTCAGCATTTGGGCCGCCAACGCCATTTCCATTTTTAGTAACCGTCAACTCCCCCCCAGAAAGCAATAAGACAGGATTATCTATATCTGATAATTGTTTTTGGATATGAATTGACTGCTCTGCGTGATGATGGGCAACATCTCTTGCTTCTCCTTGTAATGCATCGCCAAGATTTATGACGTCAAATCCATAATCTCTGACCGCCATTTTTTCTACGGCCTGCAGGGATTGAGAAGGGGCAGCAAAAATCACATTCTGTGTTTTACTAAGTTGGATATCTTGAGGCACTAATACCCCTGATTGAGTGTTTAGTTGCTTAATTACAGTAGCAGGGACTGAAATATTATAATCATTTATGATTTGAAGTGCTTGCTGGCATGTTGAGGTATCGCCTACTGTAGGCCCAGAGCCAATAAACTGGATATCATCTCCTGGTACATCTGATAAAATCAAGCTTAGCATTTTTGCAGGATAAGCAGCTGCCGCTAATTGACCGCCCTTTATAGCGCTTAGATGTTTTCGAACGATATTAATTTGGGCGATAGGTGCTCCGCTTGCCAAAAGGCTCTCATTTATATGCTGTTTTTCAGCCAATGTCAGCGTGCCTGATGGTGCGCATAACAGGGCAGATGCTCCCCCAGAAATTAAGCATAGAACAAAATCATCCTCGCCAAGGCCAAGCATTAATTCTACTATTTTTTGTGTTGCTTTAACTCCTGTCTCATCTGGAACAGGGTGGCCCGCTTCTATTATTTTTATTCCCTTACACGGCCTTCCATAACCGTAGCGTGTTATGACGATTCCCTCACATTTGCCCCAAACATGCTCTACCGCTTCTGCCATCCGCGCACTCGCCTTTCCAGCACCGATAATAACAACTCTGCCAGAGGGTTTTTTAGGAAGATACTCAGCGATGGTTTCCATCGGGTCTGCTGTAAATATCGCATGCTCAAACAGCCTGCGAAGAATGAGTTCAGCTTGAGAAGAATAAGAAGAGGTCATTTCAGCTAAGAGTATCAGTATTTTGGTTAAAGATTTTAAATTACCAGAAGATTTATAACAAAACGAGAACTACATTACGTCAGAATTACTTGGATAACATAATTTAGCCAAAAGCTTAATACAGGCAATTAATAGGAATCAGAAAGAGTATCTGTCATCATGGATCTTAGAGGATTTAACCGTTAAAAAGGAGAGTTGATGTCTCTTGGTCTTGATATAGGCACTTCGTCTGTTAAGGGATTACTGCAAAGCGAAGATGGCGCGCTACCTATTATGCTATTAACTCATTATAATCTTAAGAATTAAAAAAAGGGATAGCAAATAAAACCATCCCTTTTGCTATAAGTTTCTGGTGAATTTCTATCCAGCAAAGCTGTAGGTTGTTTTTGTTGTGGTATAAAAATCAATAGCAGCGCGACCTTGCTCTCGTGAGCCATAAGATGAGTTTTTGCGACCGCCAAAGGGTACATGATAATCAACACCAGCAGTTGGTAAATTAACCATGGCCATTCCAGCTTCTGACTGGCGCTTAAATTCTCTTGCGTAATAAAGAGAGCTTGTGCAGATAGCAGAGGATAGCCCAAACACCGTATCATTTGCAGTAGCAACAGCCTCTTCAAAATCGCCAACTTTAATGATAGATGCTACTGGTCCAAAAATCTCCTCGCGTGAAATGCGCATCTGGTTTGTTGCATTCAAGAAAACACCTGGCCGCTGGAAATATCCTGTATTACGTTCTGCTAGATGTTGACCACTTACAACTTCACACCCCTCATTTCGTGCAATTTCCACATAGGAAAGGTTTGATTTTAATTGGGTTTCTGAGACAACAGGGCCGATTTGTGTTGCTGGATCAAGGGCAGGTCCAACGGATAAGCTCTCCATCTCAGCTATAAAACGTTCCACAAATGCATCATAGATTTTCTCATGGACAATTACCCTTGATGAGGCTGTACATCTCTGCCCAGTTTGGTAGAAAGCACCATTGACTGTTACTGGAATGGCAATATCCAAATTAGCATCATCCATGATGACCATTGGGTTTTTTCCGCCCATTTCCATCTGAATTTTCTTCATATGCTGGATCGCGCCGTGGGCTATTTTTCGCCCTGTTGGCACTGATCCAGTGAATGAAATGCCAGCAACAGCAGGGTGAGAGACCAGCGCCTCCCCAACATCCTCACCTTTGGCCACTAGTAAATTAAAGACACCAGCAGGCAAGCCTGCTTCTTCCATAATTTTGGTTAGATAATAGGCACTTGTTGGTGTGATTTCGGATGGCTTAAGCACGACTGTATTACCATGTGCCAGCGCGGGCGCAATTTTCCAAGCAGGAATAGCAATAGGAAAGTTCCATGGCGTAATAAGAACCGTAACGCCAATCGGCTCTCTTACGATTTCGATATCAATGTTTGGACGTGTTGACAGATTTTGCTCGCCAGTTCGCCTTAATGCTTCTGCTGCATAAAATTGAAAAAACTGGCCAGCGCGGAATGCCTCTCCTTTTGCTTCAGCAAGTGTTTTTCCCTCTTCGCGCGCTAGAATTTCGCCAAGTTCCTCTTGCCTTGAAATAATAATGCGCCCGATTTTATCCAGAATATCAAACTTAGTTTGTGGGTTGCTATTCTTCCAGCTAGAAAGGGCTGCTTGTGCGGCATCGATTGCTTGATTTGCTTGATTTGCATCTGCAAGAGCATGATGAGCTACCACTTCACTAATGTCGGAAGGGTTTATATTGGCAATTTCTGAAGTACCCTCTACCCAGTCTCCAGCTATGTAATTTAGGTATAAACCATCAGTCATGATTTCGATCTCCCCATTTTGAAATATGAAATTTTATTTTTTTAAGATTTTGTTAAAGCCTGCATCGCTGTCTCGACGCCGCCTCTTTGATGCGGAATTCCTGCAAGAGATAGTCCCATTTCTACACCACTTAGGGTGCCAAGCAACATTAAATCATTAAAATCACCAAGATGACCTATTCGGAATACCTTACCAGCAAGTTTTGCCAACCCATTACCAAGTGACATATTGAAATTATTTAGCACAATTTCTCTAAACGCATCTGCATCATGCCCATTTGGTACTAATACTGCGGTAAGCGAGCTAGAATAATTTTCTGGGTTTTGGCATAGAACCTCAAGTCCCCATGCCTGCACGGCATTTCGTGTGGTTTGTGCGTGACGGTCATGACGCGCAAAAACGGCGTCTAAGCCTTCTTCATGTAACATCTCAATTGCGACTTCCAGACCATATAATAGATTTGTAGCAGGAGTGTATGGGAATGCGCCATTCTTGTTAGCCTGAATTTGTTCATCCCAGTCCCAATAAGAGCGCGGCATACCCCCACTCCTCGCAACTTCGAGGGCTTTTTGAGATACCGCATTAAAGGAAAGACCAGGAGGTAATAAGAGACCCTTTTGAGAGCCAGCAACCGTTACATCAACGCCCCATTCATCATGCCTGTAATCAATAGAAGCAAGGGAGGAGATTGTATCTACCATTAGTAATGCTGGATGATTGATATCATCCATAACAGCGCGGATTTTAGCAATGGGTGAGGTGCATCCAGTTGAGGTCTCATTATGTACCACACATACTGCTTTTATTTGATGAGTCGTATCTTCAAAGAGTCGTGTTGCAAGTGCCTGCGGGTCTGCTCCTCTGCGCCAGTCAGTTTCTAAAAACTCTGTTGCAACCCCAAGTTTGTCGGCCATCTTGTGCCACAGGCTTGCAAAATGACCTGTTTCTACCATCAAGACGTGATCGCCGCTTTGCAATGTGTTTACAAGTGCCGCCTCCCACGCACCTGTTCCAGAGGCAGGGAATATAATAACATCTGACTGTGTTTTAAAAATTGTTTTTATGCCATCGAGACATCTGCGGGCTAATGCCGCAAATTCAGGGCCTCGATGGTCGATTGTAGGTTTGTCCATTGCCCTTAGCACCCTGTCAGGCACATTGGTTGGACCTGGTATTTGAAGGAAGTGACGACCTGATTGAAATTGGTTTACTGGCACGAAAGGCTCCTAAATTTTTGACTACCTTATAATATGTAATAAATCGAGATTGAAAAAATCTATATGAAGAGTATCTTAGTTTCACAACTTTGATTTGTATATCTCAAACACGGGTTTTTTACATGGCAGATGGTAGTATTCCAATTCAGCTTAATGATTTAAGCAGTATAATTGAAGGAGAATTCCTAGATAGTGAATTTGATAGAGGCAGATACGCCACGGATGCTTCCATTTATCAAATGATGCCTCATGCCGTCATATTACCAAAAACGCAGGCTGATATTGAAAATATTATTTCGTTTTGTCGTAAAACAGCAACAGCGATTCTCCCACGTGGGGGCGGTACCTCTCAGTGTGGGCAGACCGTTAATCACGCTATTGTTGTTGATAATACAAAATATCTTAATAACCTTATTTCGGTTGATTTAGAAGAGAATAGCTGTGTTGTAGAGCCTGGGATCGTTTTGGACGATCTTAATAAGCAGCTTAAGGGTTATGGATTATGGTTTCCAGTTGATGTGTCTACTTCCAGCAGAGCGACCATTGGCGGAATGACAGCAAATAATAGCTGTGGGGGTCGTTCGATTCGCTATGGCATTATGCGTGATAATGTGTTGTCAATTGATGCAATTCTGCCAGATGGCACAAAGGTAAGGTTTGGCCCTGAAGATGAAAGCGTTATGTCTGACGATATGAGAAAAACTCTCCTAGAGCTTGGCCGAAATAATAGTAATTTAATAGAGGAGCGTTTCCCCAAAGTGCTTCGCAGAGTAGGCGGTTATAATTTGGATGCTCTTATTCCAGATGCAATGTCGGCACGACCAGATGGAAAGCAAGGGGATGGAATAAATTTTGCCCATTTATTACTAGGCTCTGAGGGCACCCTTTCTTATTTCACCTCTATCAAACTAAAATTATCGCCATTGCCAGCGCAAAAACTTATGGGCATTTGTCATTTTCCAAGCTTCTATAAGGCGATGGATGCAACTCAGCATTTGATTACATTAGATCCTGTAGCTGTAGAATTAGTTGATGATACGATGTTGTCTCTCGCACGCTCAATTTCGATATTCCAGCCCATTATTAAAGAAGTTGTTGTTGGTGAGCCTAAAGCTTTGCTGATAGTGGAATTTGCAGAAGATGACAGGAATGAGAATTTAAAGCGTCTTGAAAAACTCGAGAATATGATGTCCAAGCTTGGATATGGCTGGGATAAACCTGATGAATGGCAAGGCGGAGTTGTGCGTGCTCTCGATGTACAGCAGCAAGCACGCGTATCCGAAATGCGAAAATCCGGTCTAAATATCATGATGTCTATGAAGCAGGAAGCAAAGCCAGTCTCGTTTGTGGAGGATTGCGCTGTTGATCTAGAACATCTTGCAGAATACACTGACAAATTAACAAAAATATTCCAGAAATACGACACGGTTGGCACATGGTATGCGCATGCCTCTGTCGGGTGTTTGCATGTCCGCCCAGTTCTTAGCATGAAAAAAACAGATGATGTTGAGGCTATGCGTGCGATTGCAGAAGAAGCATTTGAGCTTGTGAAACAATATGGCGGCTCTCATTCAGGGGAGCATGGTGATGGTATTTTGCGTTCTGAATTCAACGAGACTATGTTTGGCTCTGAAATGGTTGAATTGTTTGGGGAGGTGAAACAACTTTTCGATCCTGCTGGTATTTTCAACCCTGGAAAGATTATTGATGCGCCAAAAATGGATGACAGATCATTATTTAGATTTGCGCCTGGATATGAAGCAAATGATTTGCAGATGAATTTTGATTGGTCCGCATGGCCAGGTAAATCTGGCGGGCTGCAAGGCGCAATTGAAATGTGTAACAATAATGGGGCTTGCCGAAAGTTAGAAGGCGGGGTTATGTGTCCCTCTTACCGTGTTACTAAAGAAGAAAAAGACTCTACCAGAGGCAGAGCAAACAGCCTGCGTCTTGCATTGTCTGGCCAGCTTGGCCCAGATGCGCTTATTAGTGACGATATGCAGGATACCTTAAAATATTGTGTATCCTGCAAGGCTTGCAAGCGGGAATGCCCAACATCTGTTGATATGGCTAAAATGAAATTAGAGGTAACCTCGCTACGTGCGGCCGCTAAGGGTGTGCCTTTTAAAGACAAGCTAATAGGATATTTGCCAGATTATGCGCCTATTGCCTCCAGATTATCATTTGTCATGAATCTTAGAAATAAATGGTCCCTACTTGCCTATATCGTTGAGAAGGTAAGTGGTTTTACGTCCAAAAGAGATTTGCCTGTCTGGCGCCAAGATTATTTCAAAGATAGTGAGGTTCCCCGAAATTTACCAGAACGGAATTTGTCAGAAACAGATAAGTTGAATGACACAATGCCTGTTATTTTATTTGTCGATACGTTTAACCGCTATTTTGAGCCTGAAATCGTGCGCTCAGCAGCCAGAGTACTAAAAGTAGCAGGGTATGATGTGTTTATTCCAACCCCGCCAAATAATAAGCCATTATGCTGTGGTCGCACCTACCTCTCAGGCGGGCTGATAAAACAAGCTAAACAAAAAGTGCAAACTCTTGTGGATACACTAGCACCGTTCGCAGAGCAGGGAGTGCCCATCGTTGGATTGGAGCCTTCCTGCTTGCTTGCGCTCAGAGATGAAGTACCATCTTTATTGCCAACCAAGCAGGCACAAAAGATAGCCAGCATGGCAGTAACGTTCGAGGAATTATTGGCCAAAGATAAGCCAACGCTGCCGTTTGTTAAAAATGCAAAGGCTTATTTGCACGGTCATTGTCATCAAAAGGCATTTGACTCTGTAAAGCCCATAGAACAGGTTCTATCGATGATAGAGGGTCTTGAAGTTGAGATGATTGAGAGTAGTTGTTGCGGGATGGCAGGTGCATTTGGATATGATGCATCAACGTATGATATATCGATGCGAATGGCAGAAGAGAAACTTCTGCCAAAGGTAAGAGATAGTAAGGATAGTGATATTATCATTGCTGATGGAACATCTTGCAGATGCCAAATCGAACATGGTACCTCACGAAAAGCACTTCATGTAGCACAACTTCTAGACCAGTGTTTATAGGCAGATGCCACCAAATAGTATTTGACCAGATACTTGCTGAATAGATAGTTACTAACTATATAATAGCATGTCAGATTAAGCGTTATGTTTTAATTTTTGCCAAATTCTGTGCGGCGTGGCTGGCATCTCAATAGTATCTGCGCCAACAGATACTAACGCATGTTGAACAGCGCTTATTGTGGCAGCCAATGCACCAACAGTTCCTGACTCGCCAACCCCTTTAGCACCAAGAGGATTTATTTTGGTTTTGACAGGATGTGTTTTAATTCTAAATTTTGGAAAGTCAGAAGCGATTGGCATTTGGTAATCCATAAAAGACCCTGTTGAGAGTTGCCCCGTTTCGTCAAAAACAAGACTTTCACCTAAAGCCTGACTAATGCCTTGCACGATACCGCCTAGAATTTGGCCCTCTATCAAAACAGGATATAAAGCTGTTCCTACATCTTCAACTGCTACATAGTCTTTGACAAAACATTTGCCTGTTGAGGTATCAATTTCAACTTCGCAAATATGGCAACCGTTAGGGTAGGTTGGCGCAGAGGGTGTGAACTCTCCCATTATATCAAGCCCATCTGGCTGATTGCTATATTGGGCAATTTCAGACCAGTCAAGCGCGGTATCAGGATCATTCATTTGATAGAAATTGCCGTTATCATATTGAATGTCAGATATATCACATTTTAGAACATCAGCCGCAATTTGATTCCCTGTTTGAATCAAAATTTCAGCTGCATTGATAACAGCAGATCCCCCCGTAATAGTTGCAGCTGAACCGCCGCTTCCTCTGCCACTTGGTAAATAATCCGTATCACCTTGGATATACTTAATCCTATCAGCGCTTATATTCAGCTTACCTGCAACGATATTAGGAAAACTAGTCTCCAGACCTTGACCAACAGACATACTGCCAGGAGCGATTGTCATCACACCTAATTTGTTTACCCGCAATCTTGCAACTTCTTTTATCAGCATACCGAACGGCCCGCCAGCAACCTCAATGTGAGTTGCTATTCCAATTCCTCTGATACGCCCATTTTTTGCAGAAACAGCGCGTCTGTTTTCAAAGTTGTGATAGTCAGATAATAGCAGTGCTTCCTCTAGGATTGCTGGAAAATCGCCGCTATCATAATTAAACATTAATGCTGTTTGGTAGGGTAGCATATTAGGCTTGATAAAATTTCTAGCGCGTAAGTCTGCTCTATCTATGCCCGTGATTCTAGCAGCTTCGTCAATTGCGCTTTCAATCATAAAGGTGGCCTCAGGCCGTCCAGCCCCGCGATAAGGCGAGATCGGCATTGTATTAGAATAGCTGAAACGCAACTCTGCTGACATGGCAGGGATTATATATTGCCCGGCAATACCCCCTAAATTATTCAGCATGCTAAAGGAGCGTTTTGATACATATGCGCCAATATCAATATCTAGAGAAACTGAAAAACTTGTAAATTTTCCGTCACTATCAAGTCCAAGACGTGCTTGTCCAAACATTGCGCGTGCATGCTCATCGCTTATAAATGCCTCGCTTCGGTTAGCAGACCAGCAAAGAGCGCGCCCTATTTTACGACTTGCCCAAATAATAGCGGCGTCCTCGCGGTAAAGCGTGCCTTTCATTCCGAATGATCCGCCAACATCTGGTGCTATCACCTGTATATTAGTCGTTTCAAGCGAAAAGGTTTTCATTATTTCTGCACGCAAGGCAAAGGGGTTTTGTGTGCTGGTCGTAAAAATTAACTTACCCTCAGGGTCAATATCGCATAAGGAGATACGAGGCTCCATCGCAACCGCTGTTATTCGCGAAATATGAATTGGCACTGTAATTAAATGAGCGGCATTTGCTTCAGCTTCTTGAAGTTTTGTTGCATCCCCGACATGATGATAAGAGGCATAATTATCCTGCCCTTCTGGCCATACAAGCGGGCTATCTGTTTTCTCACTGCTCAGCAATGTGCTATCGCTGACGCTATAATCAACAAAAATTGCTTCAAGGGCGTTATCTGCTTGCTCTGATGTTTGGGCAATAATAATGGCAATAGGCTCCCCTAAATGTTTGATATCGCTACTATTTAGAATGGGCCGGCGCGGATTTATAACGGTACCGCCATCATCACGCACAGGCTTTGCTGTATCTAGCATATGAGTTACACCATCAGCTGCCATATCTTGCGCAGTGAAAATATTAACCACACCAGGCATTGATTTTGCGTCACTTATATCGATGGAGCGAATAACGCCGCACGCAATGGGTGAGCGCAGAAATTTTACAACCAGCGCCTCTGTAGGCCGTATATTTGCTGTAAATTTACCTTTGCCTGTAATCAGCCGGTGATCTTCAATTCGTACCATATTCTAATATCTCTTCTTTGATGTTCCATAGGGATTACGTGTTAAATAGTACTAAATTATAAACAAGCTGCCAGTCTGAATTTTGCAGGTTAAAATTTTTAAGGAGATCTGTTCTAAAATCTAAACGAAGAATTTGTTGCATTAGATAAAAGACCATGCATATCCAGCAAGGCTAGCCCCTAAAATAACCAGCCATACCGGAAGCCTGCTAAAAACCAGCAACAGAAACAACCCTAATATTATGATAATATCAAACCCGCTTTTTAAGCTCAGGATAAGAATTGGATTTATAAGAGCCGCCAGCAACAAGCCTACAACAACGGCATTAATACCGTATAAGCCAGCTTGTATATATGAATTGCCCCGAATGCTATCCCAAAAAGGAATGACCGCTAGAACTAATAAAATGGCTGGCAGAAATATGATGATAAGGCAAACGATGCCAGATATCCAAGCTGGTAAACCTGTAGGCATCATAACCCCCAGATAGGCAGCAAAAGTGAAAAGTGGCCCTGGTATTGCCTGAGCCATTCCATACCCAGCCATAAAATCGGTATGACTTATTAAGCCGTTTGGCACAAGCTGAGATTGAAGTAACGGCAAAACCACGTGACCACCCCCAAATACCAAAGCCCCTGACTGGAAAAATATATTGGCTATTTCTATAATGGGGGAGGTGTAAGCTATCGCTAAGAGTGGCAGTGCAAATAATAACATACCAAAAATAATAGCGGAAACAGGACCTAATTTTTGTACAAATGAAGCGTAGGAATAGGTTTTACTTTTGCTTTCTGTCTTTTGTATTTCAGCGCTTTTATTTCCGCTTAGAAAAATGCCAGCAATGATCCCAGCGCCCAATACAAATAATTGCATCAAAGCAGTGGGATTTACCACCAGAATGATGGTTGCTGTCAGGGCTAGAATTCTGCGTGTCCAATCAGGGGTAAGCGTTTTTGCCATTGATAGAACTGCCTGTAATATAACAGCGGCTGCCAGTAATTTTAGGACATGTAATATGGTGGTAAGGCTTGTCCCGTCAAAAGTAAGTATGCCATATCCAGCAGCAATCATAATCAGCATAGATGGTATTGTAAAACCAAGCCAAGCGGCAAATGCGTTTGAAATGCCGCCACATTTAAGGCCGATTGACATACCAACCTGACTAGAGGTTGGGCCTGGCAGGAATTGACACAAACTTACTATTTCTGCGTATTCTTCAGCTGAGAACCATTTTTTTTGCTCAACAAATAATTTGTGGAAATACCCTATATGCGCAATTGGGCCTCCAAAACTGGTTAAGCCTAATTTAAAAAATACCCAGAACATTTCAGTAAAACTGATTTTAGGGAATTGGTTGGTAGTTTCTAATTGATTTTTTGGGTGAGCTGTTTGTGTTGGTTTTTGCGACATTAAGTGACTTTACTAATTTGAGTTTGTTTAAATAAGGCAGGCATCTGGCGCAATCCCTGAATACGCATTTTGCAATAATTCACGGATGTCGTCATAGGTAGCGGAGCGCGGATTGTAATAACTATTGCTCATTGTAAGGCTTGCTGCTGTATCAAGATCTGTTTCTTTCATGCCAATTTCCTGTAAACTAGTTGGCCCATTGCATGCGCGTATCAGCTCGAAAATCGCAAATCCAAGAGAAGAAGAATGCAACCGATTTCCCAACTGGTTTAGTTCTGGTCTTACATGTGCGTTAAATTGAATAACATGTGGCAGAACAACACAATGTGTAGCCGCATGAGGCAATCCAAAACCACCCCCTAAACTATGGCATAATTTGTGATGAAGTGCCATGCCAACACTACCAAGGCACAACCCAGATAAGAAACAAGCATATAACGCATCTGTTCGTGCAGTGATATCTTGCGGATTTAAACAAATTTTGGGAAGTGTATTATAGAATGTTATAATGGCTTGTTCTGCATGGGCGCTGATTATTGGGTTTTCATGTTCGGCATATAATGCTTCTACTGCGTGAGCCATTGCGTTGATAGCGCTGGTAACTGATTGCATAACAGGTAGTGAAACAGTCAAATCGGTATCATAGATTACGGTTTCTGCAAGCACTTTTTTATTGCTTTGAGTTGATTTAAGACCGTTTTCAGTCTCCCCAATAATCGGCGTTAACTCCGAGCCGGCATAAGTCGTTGGCAGAATAATTTGAGGTAAGTCAGTGCGTAATGCTATCGCCTTTGCAAGTCCAGTTGCAGAGCCTCCGCCAATTGCGACAAGACAGTCTATTTTATGCTCTTTTGCAAGGCTCAATGCTTTTTGGGTTACGTCAATTGGAGTGTGCATTTCTGCACCATTAAAATGAGTGATACATAAATCACCCAGCTCCACAATAATCTGTTTTATTGTCTCACGGCTATTAGAAGAGGTTATGACCATCGCTCGGCAGGCCCCCAAAAAGGCAATCTCATCACTGAGTTGTTTGCGGGTGCCACTTCCAAATAATGCCCTTATTTCGTTAGCGAAATAGGTAAATTCATTCATATCTGCCTGCTTCTTGGGGGTATTTGCGTATTAAACCGTTCCCATCTAGTATGATTTTATTTAACAGCGCTCGCAAGCAAGAATGGCTGCTAATCCAAAAAAATAGAGAATTTAGAACGTGTAAAAAAGTGAGGTTTTGTATGTTTTCGGCAGTGGAAATAATATCCAAAATAGAATCTGGGCAATTAACCGCTTTGGAAGTAACACAAGCGTGTCTAGATGCTATAGAGGCAACTGACAGCAACATTAGGGCATGGGAATATATAAACCGTGAGGCAGTGATAAAGCGTGCGGTTGAGTTGGATGCACATCAATTTGCAGGCAGAAGGATCGGAAGATTACACGGGGTTCCAGTTGGTATTAAAGATATAATCGATACCGCCGATAGTCCAACTGCTTGTGGCTCGCCTATATTGAGAGATCGCATTCCTGAAAATTCAGCGCGCATTGTTCAATTATTGGAAGCAGAGGGTGCGGTGATAATGGGAAAAACAGTCACCACAGAATTTGCATTTATGAGCCCCTCAAAAACCAGAAACCCTCATAATTTGGACTATAGCCCCGGGGGGTCGTCGGCTGGTTCTGCGGCTGCGATTGCAGCAGGTCATGTACCGCTTGCCATTGGTAGTCAGACCAATGGCTCGGTTATTAGACCTGCTTCTTTTTGCGGTATTTTTGGTTTGAAGCCAAGTGCTGGTATCATTCCGCGTGCGGGAGTTCTGGAAACATCAGATCTGTTAGACCAAATAGGCGCCTTTGCCAATACTATAGATGATTTAGCGCTTATATGCGACGTGTTGGCAGATTATGATGCCCGCGATCCGCAAAGTTTTGCGATGCCTCGCCCTGATTTTCACAGAGCAATCAATAGCTCTAATCGGGACCAGAAATCGGTTGCTTGGATAATGTTTGACTATATGGATGAGCTGGATGCAGATACCTTAGCCGGGTTTGAGCAGATTAAATCAGCTCTTAGGAGCACTGTGCAAGAAATCGATGCTAGGCAAAGTACGGCCTCATTATTGGCAGCTCATAAAACCATTCACGAAACTCAACTATTTCAAAATTTGGGGTCTTATGTAAAGACTGACAGAAAACACCTAAGTGCCCCAGTTTTAGAAGCGCTTGAGCGGGCATCCAGCATAACGCATGCAGAATATAACACGGCCATCAAAGTGCGAGATGAGGCAATTGAATTCTTTGAAAACCTATTTCTGGAGTTTGACGCTATTATAACGCCTGCTGCGTTGGGGGAAGCTCCGCTTCTATCGGAACAGACAACAGGTAACCCTGTTTGTTGCACAATCTGGTCTCTTATAGGTGTTCCATGCATCACCCTGCCTGTCCTATCTGGCGCTAATGGGCTACCCATCGGGGTGCAGCTCGTCGGCAAATATGCAGATGATGAACATTTAATAGAAACTTCAAAGTGGTTTCTGGATATTTTGGGATAACCAAATCGAATAAATCTCGGATAGTAGCGTTCCCAAAATTATTGCCAATTACGTTATGTTGTTTTTGTTCAGGTTAAACGCTTTATTGAGATATCATCTGCGATTTGCGTAAGAGAGGCAAATAATGGCTCTGGTATTTTTATTCCCGATGCCGCTCGCTCTTTAATGGTTTTAGCTAGATTCTCACCTGGAAGACGTATTTCAGATATGCCAGGTAATTTGGCAGAAGATTTCATTTCTGCCCATATTTTATCTATCTGCGATTTAAACTGCTCGGTATCCATAAAAGCCTCAATATCCAGTGCAATTATAAACTGGCCTGTATTTGCAACTGTTGTATTGTCAGCATTAAAATCTATCACGTCTTTGCCAAATGCCCCGCCATTTAATGTACCTGCCAGAAGTCCGAAAATAAGAGCAAGGCCATATCCTTTGGGCCCGCCAATAGGAAGCAAAAAACCATCCTTTGATTTGGCTGGGTCTGTGAGGGGATTTCCGTTTTTATCAATCATCCATCCCTCAGGCATAGTGCCGCCAGATTGAAGTAAGGTTTTAACTTTTCCATATGCTGCGACAGTGGTTGCCATATCAAGAATTATTGGCGGATTAATTCCAGAGGGGATGGCAACTGAAATAGGATTGGTGCTAAGCAACATGTCTGTGCCGCCCCATGGCGGCATATGATTAGCACTGCCAACGGCAACATAAATACCTATCATTCCTTTCTCAAGAACGTATCTTGTATATAAAGAGGCAGGGCCAGCATGGTTTGACATTCTAGCGCCAACCCAAGCAACGCCGCTGGTACGCGCTTTTTCTACTGCAATATCAGCAGCATGTCGCATCACCAGATGACCAATTCCATTATCCCCATCAATAAGAGCAGTTGCGGTTCTTTGAGAGAGTATTTTGAACTCGGGTTTTGGATTCATGCCGCCTTCCTGCAACCGTTTTATATATTGAGGAAGTCTGAAAATACCATGACCATCTTGACCAGATATGTCTGCTTGCGTCATAAGCTCAGCTGTTATTTCAGCATCTTCATTTGTAAATCCAGTTGCTATAAATGCAGATTTAATAAACTGAACAAGGCGCGGTGCTGGTATAATATGTGTCATTTATAGTATCCCGATGATAAAGGCTTATTATAATATTTGATTTGCAGAAAATGGTAACATTTTAATCTTAGATGAATCGAAACAGATTTGCTTTCATCTAGACAGTAACTTTGAGAATGTGTCAAATATAGATAAAAGGTCATGCAGTTCTATGTGTCCAGATATGATGAGGGCATTTTTCTAATGGAGAAGAGTAATTAAATGAAATTTGGGGAAAAACCGATAAGCGAATGTGTTGGAGACTTGCTCGTACATTCTATAAAAACCCCAGACGGAAAATTGTCGAAGGGAACTAAATTATCCAAAACCCACATAGAAACACTTCGCCTTATTGGGGCCAAATTATTATTGGTTGCCAGCCTTGAGGAAGATGATGTTGAGGAGAATTTAGCAGCGTTAATGCTTTCAAACGCTTTTCTTAAAAGCGGTTTTCAGCTGTCAGTTCCAGCAACTGGAAGAGTGAACTTTATTGCAGATGCGCTAAGTATTGTAAGATTAGATGTTGAAAAAATTAAAAGCCTTAATGAAATTGATGAGGCTATAACGTTTGCTACTATTATGACTGACCAGCTGGTGACCGCAGGGCAGATGATAGCGACCTTGAAGATTATTCCATATGCTGTCTCAAAATCTTCTATTGATGCCGCATTATCTGTTATATCAAATTCAGATCTTGTATCATGTCATGCTATCGTCTCTCGTAAATTCAGTCTGATACAAACTAGTTTTGAAGATACCAAGCCGTCTATAATAAGTGCTACAGAGGATGTCACTAGAACAAGGCTATCACACCTTAATTGCCCGCTTATAGATAGTCAGCTTACTCCTCATACCGCAAGTAAAGTTCACAACGCGCTTATAAGAGCAAGAGCGCAAGGGGCGGAGGCGTTTTTGTTGTGCGGGGCATCTGCAATTGCGGACAGGCTAGATATTTTGCCAGAGGCTCTTAGAATGGTTGGCGGAGAAGTAATTCATCTTGGTCTTCCTGTTGATCCTGGAAATTTATCTATGGTTGGTGAATGGGACGGCATGCTGGTGCTTGGGATGCCTGGCTGTGCACGCTCCCCTAAACTCAATGGGCTTGATTGGTTGCTTCAAAAAGCGCTTGCAGGAATAAAGCTGGATAAATCAGAATTATCTGGAATGGCTGTTGGCGGATTGCTGGCAGATATCGCATCAAGACCATTACCACGCAAACTTATCCATAAAAACACTGTAAAACATCAAAAAACAGCTGGAATACTGCTTGCAGCAGGAAGCTCGAGAAGAATGGGGGCTCAAAATAAGCTATTATTACCTATTGATAATGGGCTTTCGATGATAAGATGGATAGCGCAAATCTATCTTGACTCAGATATCGATGCATTAATTGTCGTAACGGGTTTTCAGCATGAAGCCATTCGCAAAGCACTTCTGGGACTGAATGTTGAATTTGTGCATAATCATGATTACCAAACCGGTCAGGCAAGGTCTGTTGCATGCGGTATTG
>Ga0181599_1002241_pt1 | contig 17616 bp, 14 predicted proteins | sample 041ome_3_FD_148658 | JGI IMG/M metagenome (GOLD analysis project Ga0181599, IMG submission 148658) | Coastal salt marsh microbial communities from the Groves Creek Marsh, Skidaway Island, Georgia - 041405US metaG (spades assembly) | ecosystem: Environmental > Aquatic > Marine > Intertidal zone >...
AATCGGAGGAATCCTTACTACATCATTAATTTTTAACTTATAAAGAGTTTTTATTCTTTTTTTATTAACCCTCACCTCTCCATTGCGGATAATTTTGAATATATGATTTTTTGGAACATCCTTAAATAATTTAAATAAAAAATTATCAATTCGCTGATCTTCAGATGAATCATCTATTTCTATATATTGAATTTGCTTATTCTGCATCTAATTGTTTTCTTTTTATCCGTTTTACCCTATACTCTTCCAGTAGTCTTTAAATCAAAATAGTTGATTTTAAAGAATTTTTTGAACATTAAAGATTGTAACCTCATTTACAAATAGATGTTAAGAGTTGCAATTTTTAAACAAGATTTTTGATATAAGAATTTTAATTAAGCTTAAGGTTTGAAACGAAAAGCTTAAAATTATTCCTATCAGAATCTTCTTATCTATAAGGAGATATGATAATGAAGAGGATGCTATTTAATGCAACTCAATCTGAAGAAATACGTGTAGCGATCATCAATGACTCTACTATTGAGGACCTAGACTATGAAAGAAGTACTAGGGAACAAAGAAAGAGTAATATTTATAAAGGTACGATTACCCGTGTTGAACCCTCACTAGAAGCAGCTTTTGTGGATTATGGAGTTAATCGACATGGTTTTCTTCCCTTTAAAGAAATTGCAAAAGAATTTTATTCCAAAAAATCCCGCAAAAAAAACTTGTCCATTTCTGATGTAATCAATGAAGGTCAAGAAGTAATTGTCCAGGTCTCAAAAGAAGAACGCGGTAACAAGGGAATCAATGAAGGTCAAGAAGTAATTGTCCAGGTCTCAAAAGAAGAACGCGGTAACAAGGGAGCTGCCCTCACAACGTTTTTATCACTTGCGGGAAGGTATATTGTGTTAATGTCCAATAGCCCAGAAAGTGGTGGAATTTCTAGAAGAATTGAGGGGGATGAGAGAACTAACTTTAAAGAAGTTCTTTCTCAGTTGAAAGTAAAAAAAGGGATGAGTGTTATTGGTCGCACAGCCGGCATTGGTGCTAGTGTTGAGGAGATTCAATGGGATCTTGATTACCTGACGCAACTTTCTGAAGCAATTCAAGGAGCTTCAGTTCAACAAGCAGCCCCGTTCTTAATCTATCAAGAAAGTAATCTCGTTATTAGAGCTATTAGAGACTATTTCAACACCGATATAGAAGAAATCTTAATTGATAATCAAGATATCTATGACCAAGCATCGCAATTCATGAACCATGTAATGCCTGATTATGCTGATCGTATCCAACTGTACGAAGACAGCACCGCCCTCTTTTCAAAATTTAAAATTGAAAATCAAATCGAGTCTGCATTCTTAAGAGAAGTTCAGCTGCCATCAGGGGGAGTTATTGTAATTGATCACACCGAAGCATTAGTATCAATTGATGTTAACTCTAGCCGATCAACCAAAGGTAGAGATATTGAAAATACTGCTTTTAATACCAATATTGAAGCTGCAAGAGAAGTTGCTAAGCAATTAAGGCTTCGAGATATTGGTGGGTTAATTGTAGTTGATTTTATCGATATGGAAAATCCCAAACATCAAAGGGAAGTTGAAGACTGCTTAAGGGATGCTTTAAAGCATGATAAGGCGAGAATTCAAACGGGTCGAATATCAAGATTTGGATTAATGGAACTCTCCAGGCAGCGATTAAGGCCAAGCATTGGAGAAACAAGCAATGGCGAATGTCCAAAGTGTAACGGGACAGGACGAATTCGTGATTTTCAATCATCTGCGTTACATATAATCAGAATGATTCAAGAACAATCAAATAAAAAACAGGGGCAAAAAATCTCAGTTCAAGTGCCTGTCGATGTTGCAACTTTTCTATTAAATGAAAAAAGAGAAATAATTATTCAAGCTGAGTCAGATGGAAATAATAAAATATTTATTATTGCTAACAAATACTTTGATGTTCCTCAGTATAAGATTACATCGTCAGATTTAGGTAATAAAAAAGAATTAAGTTATCAAGAGATAGATATTCCTGATATTGAGACTTTTGAAGATAGTGATGTTGAAATAAATGAAAAACAGACTCCTGTTGTAAAAGGTGTTATTCCAGAAAAAAGATCTAAAAAAACCAAAAATAAATCACTGTTTGGATTCATAAGGGGATTAATTGCTAGCGACGATGCTGTTGAGGAGTCTTCTGAGGTTGGTTCTGATTCTTCAAGCGACAATGAATCACCACAAGACTCAGAGGTGAACGAAGCTAATAAAAAACCGTTCAGAAATAATAGAAGAAGGAGAAATAATCGCTCACGAAACCATAGATCAAATCAACAAAACCAAGAAAATGTCGATAAAAAAACTGAGCAGGCTATAGTTGAAACTCCTGTTGATATTGCAAAAAACAGCAATAAAAATTTAGATGCTAGCAATCAACCCAAAGATAAACCAAAGAGAAATCGACCTAAGAGAAAAGTTGAGGATCTAAAAGATATAAATCTTGCTGATGTCGGGTTAAAGTTAGTTGAAACAGATAAAAAATCTATTTCGGAGATAATTCCAAATGAAGAAGTGAAAAAACCAGCTCAAAGAAAAAAAGCTGCGTGGGCTAAAAGTGAAAAAACAACAGCTAAAAAAACAGAAAAGTTGGTAATGGTTGAGACAAAAGATGCGGCAAAAAAATCAACTAAGGCTGGGAGCACCAGGGCTTCATCAAACACCAGGGCTTCATCAAAGAAATCAACTAAAAAAACGGCTGAAAAGTAGACTCATTAACCAGTATCCGAAATAAATAGATACTAAAGACAAAAAAACGGTAAGTGAGACATGAAGAAAAGCTTTTAAAAAAAGCTTTTCTTCAATGAATCCAAAAAACTGAGCTCCAAAGCTTGAGAATGTTGTCAAACTTCCTAAAAAACCAACTGCGATACCAATTCTAATAACTTGGCTCATAATTTGATATTGTGAATCTAGATACAACACAACACCCATTAAAAAACAACCAACAATATTAGCAACCAGAACTCCGTTGATAATAAAAAAATTAAATGGCCATAATAAAACAAAAAAATACCTTAGCATTGCTCCAAAAGCTGCAAACAAGCCAATTACAAAAAACTGATATAGGTTATTCACTATCAAACTTTAAAAAATGTTCGCGATAATATCTTAATTCTTCAATTGATTCTTTAATATCTGCCAGAGCTTCATGTTTTGCTGACTTTTTGAATTTTCCGAGAAGGCTTGGTTTCCATCTTTTAGCCAATTCTTTAAATACGCTGACATCTAGGTTTCTATAATGAAAATATGACTCTAATTGAGGCATATAATTTGCCATAAATCGTCTATCCTGGCATATCGAATTTCCGCACATCGGGGATTTATTCTTATCCACATATTGACTTAAAAAACCAATCAGCTCACGCTCAGCCACATCTTCAGTGGTTTGAGATTGCTTTACTTTGTCAATTAAACCTGACTTTGAGTGGGTATTTGTATTCCAAGCATCCATAGAATCCAATAATTCACTTGATTGTTTTATGACATAAACTGGTGCTTCAGCAATTATTTGTAGATGAGGATCGGTAACAATAACAGCAACCTCTATGATCTTATCGGTCCCTGGATTTAATCCGGTCATTTCCATATCAATCCATACTAAGTTATTGTTATTTTTTGTCATGATTTCCATTAAAATTTATACATTTGAAGACATATATAACTTTAACATTTCTTTTACTTTAAAATGCTGATTTTAGCTAATGAATACAACAATGACTTTTACTTATATTTTTCTGTTTTTATTAATTCTCTCAACAATAACTGAGATCTACTTATCAATTCGACAAAATGCTAGTGCGCTCAGCAATCAAAATGAAGTCCCAAAAGATTTCAAGAAAATTGTAAAACCAAAAGATCATAAAAAAGCAGCATTATATACGTCTGCGAAAGCAAAAATTAATATACTTGGGTTTATAGTACAGGCCATCTTCTTATTTATACTCACCCTTGGTGGTTTGATTACCTACATCAATGAACTTGCTTTTCAATATTTTGATAATGAAATTTTGCAAGGGGTTGTATTAATCTTTTCTGTAATTATCATATCGAGTATCATCGAAGCTCCTCTGGGCTTAATTAAAACATTTGTGATTGACGAAAAATTTGGGTTCAATAAAATGACCCTCTCCTTATATGTGTCAGATTTAATTAAACAAAGCCTTGTATCAATTGTTATTATGTTGCCAGTCATTTTCGTTGCACTTTGGATTTTTGGTAATCTTGGTGATTATTGGTGGTTTTGGTTGTGGATTTTTCTTTCAATCTTCAACGTAACTATGTTGGCAATATACCCCCTCTACATTGCACCTATTTTCAACAAGTTTAAACCCATGGAAGATAAAAAATTAAAAGCAAAAATAGAACAACTCCTAAAGAAATGTGGCTTTGAATCTAATGGTTTATTTGTAATGAATGGCTCATTAAGAAGCACACATGGAAATGCTTACTTTACTGGATTTGGTAAAGCAAAAAGAATTGTCTTCTTTGACACACTGCTTGAAAAACTTTCACCTAATGAAATTTTGGCAGTTTTGGCTCATGAATTAGGACACTTTGCCCATAATCATGTGAAGAAGAGAATAATTTTTCTTTTTGTTCTATCTTTTGTAGGTCTTTATTTTTTAGATTTACTTAAGTCAAATGATTGGTTTTATTTAGGTCTGGGTGTTGAGAGCCAAACAAATGCAATTGCACTCCTTCTATTTTTTCTAATTTCACCATTATTTTTATTTTTTGTGAGGCCTTTTATGGCGCATTATTCAAGAAAAAATGAATATGAAGCAGATGCCTATGCATGTAAATTTACGCCCGCTAAAGATTTAAAAGAATCGCTCATTAAGCTTTATAGAGACAATGCTTCAACATTAACACCGGACAATCTTTACTCTAATTTTTATGATAGCCACCCTCCTGCGATGGCAAGAATTAAGGCTTTAGAAGCTAAATGATAATTACCTCGAGAATGGAATTTGATGCTGGCCATAGAATTCCAAATCATAAATCAACATGTAAAAATTTACACGGTCATCGCTATGCTATAGAAGTTTCGCTATGTGGAGAAATTATTCAGCAAGAACACCAATCTGACTTTGGTATGGTTTTAGATTTTAAGGATGCAAAAGAACTAATAAGAACAACGATTGTAGATCCTTGGGATCATGCATTTATAGTTTATAAAAAGGATTTGGAAGTTCTAAATTTTCTAAATCAAATCAAGGATCATAAGACGGTCATTTTAGAGAGAGTCCCTACTGCTGAAAATATGGCATTGATCGCATTTCAGATGCTTGAGGCGGCTTTTAACGATATGTTTGATGGAAAGATTAAGCCAAGTCTCGTTCGGCTGTACGAGACGCCAAACAACTGGGCTGATGCATCATCATCTTAGTAAGATTAAGCCAAGTCTCGTTCGGCTGTACGAGACGCCAAACAACTGGGCTGATGCATCATCATCTTAGTGTTTAATTTTGTTTAAGTATTCTTGATGAAGCTCAAGTTCTTTCTGGCTTGCGTTAACTACTTTTAATTTTTTTAATACATCTTTATCAAAATCGATCGATAATTTTTCTTGATTATTAAAATCTATTTCGAAAGCTTCCTGCCCCCTGGTCATTCCAATGAAGACATTAAAATCTATTTCTAAAGCTTCCTGCCCCCTGGTCATTCCAATGAAGACTTCTGCGAGCAAAAGTGAATCAAGCAGGGCCCCGTGCAAATTTCTTTCAGAATTATCAACCCCATAATATCTACATAGGGCATCTAAGTTATTTCTTTGCCCAGGCCTCAATTCCCTCGCCATAACCAATGAATCCGTAATAATCTGAACATAGTCTTCAATAATTCCTTTTTTTATTCTCCCTAACTCCATATTTAAAAAACCAATATCGAATGGAGCATTGTGAATGATCAATTCTGCATCAGAAATAAAGTTAATAAATTTTTCGGAAATAGATTCAAAGCTGGGCTTATCAGAAAGAAATTCTAATGTAAGGCCATGAACTTCCTGTGCAGCTTCATCAATTTCTCTTTCAGGGTTGATGTATACGTGAAATTGATTGCTGGTTACTTGACGATTGATCATTTCAATAGCAGCAATCTCAATAATGCGGTGTCCTTGAGCAGGATCCAGACCTGTCGTTTCAGAGCAGGATCCAGACCTGTCGTTTCAGTATCTAAAAATATCTGTCTCATTAAACACAATCTCCTACTGTTGCATTATTTGCCAATAGATCTACTTTATCATTAAAAATATCACCACTATGGCCTTTGATCCAATTCCAATTCACTGTTAATTTTGAATTTAATTCATCTAGACTCTTCCATAACTCTTCATTTTTAACAGGCTTTTTCGTTGATGTTTTCCAATTGTTTTTCTTCCACCCATGAATCCAAGAATTAATGCCATCAATAACATATTTAGAGTCAGTGAATAAGTGTACCTCCTTTAATTGAACATGTTCATTGAAATAAAAAAGTCCTTGAATGGCTGCAGATAATTCCATTTGATTATTTGTGGTTTCTTTCATAGATCCAGACTTTTCCATCACAACTCTTCCATCTGAAACAATTACAAATGCCCAGCCACCAGGACCAGGGTTCCCATGACATGATCCATCTGTATAAATTCTATAGCTCATATGTTTCTTTTACTTTTACTTGGTTTCTCTGAATTTTACCATTCCATGATGGTTTAATTGGGGTCATGGTAAATATTTTTTTTCGTACAACAATTAAATAAATATTTGCAAACAATGGAAACCATCGATCACCAATTTTATCCCACCTCGACTTGTTTGATGCTGACTTAAAGCGTGGGTGATATCCAAAAAATTTTCCATTTACAATCTCAAATTCCTGTTTTAATAATTTATTTTGAAAAGAGGTAAAGCTCTCAAGATTTTGATTCCATGGCTCCTCTGAACTCATAGAAAAAAAAGTTCTTAACCCTATTGGACTCCATGGATTAAAGTTTATAAATATGGCATGGCCATGTGGGATCAAAGAACGATAAACTTCAGATAATATCCTTTCATCTTCTGTATTTTGATGAGGGAGAACAATACAATCAATGCTATCTGACTCAAAGGGCATTTGCTCAGCATTAAATTGAATTTGCTTGCATGTGTATTTATTCTTAAACCTAGAATTTTCAATCAATGTTCGATGATTGCCAATCTGGACAATGTTGTACCCAAACAAATGATCAAATAATTGATCGAGAATTTTTTGCTCTAATAACAATAAATCCGAACCTCTTTTTGTTTCAAACCAAGCCATGTTTAAGTTTATAATTAGTTAATGTTTAAAGTTGTTCCCATCCCTATTCTAAATGATAACTACATTTGGACAATCATTCACGACAAAATGACTGTTGTGATTGACCCCGGTTTATCTGATCCAGTTTTAAAATACCATCACGAAAACAATCTTGATTTAACATCCATACTGATTACTCACCATCACCACGACCACATTGGAGGGGTCAATGAGATCACTAATCAATTTAACGTTCCAGTGTATGCCCCATATCATAAAAAATTTAATTTTAAATATCATCAAGTTCAAGAAAATAGCAAAATTCAGCTTTTCGATAACAAATTAGAATTATCAGTAATAGAAGTCCCAGGGCACACTTTAGAGCATATAATTTATCATGGTAATGAGCTTTTATTTTGTGGTGACACTTTGTTTAGTTTTGGATGTGGGCGAATTTTTGAAGGTTCTTTTGGACAAATGTATGACAGCCTGAAAAAAATCAAGTCGATTGATCCAAACTCAAAGGTTTATTGCACACATGAATACACACTAAAAAACCTCGAATTTTTAAAATATTATTTCAAAGATAATGAGTTTTATAAAAATAAACACCAAGATTTATCAAAATCAATGATTACTTTGCCCTCTTTACTGAAGGATGAGTTAGAATCAAATCCATTCCTTAACTCTTCATTTGAAGAATTTAAAAAATTAAGAGAAGCAAAAGACCTATTTTAATGAAATATATATTACTGTTTTTTTCAATCCTCCTGAGCCCCTCCCTTTTTTCAAATTCCTTTGAATTCCCAACTACAATTGAAAATGTCGAGGGCGTAACTCTTGAATTGTTTGATGATCCTGTCCCAGATAATGAAGAGACAGTGCACTACATTGAGGGAGATAAAAATCTATGGGAAAGAATACAAAATGGATTTGCTATTAAAGATATTGATAACAGAAGAGTTAAAGAATATGCAAAATGGTACCAATCTAGACCCGAGTATGTTGAGAGGATGATCGAAAGATCATCTCGTTACTTATTTCATGTTGTCGAAGAGGTAGAAAAAAGAAACATGCCAATGGAAATAGCTCTACTTCCTATGATTGAAAGTGCTTACAATCCTATTGCTAAATCAAGGCAAAAAGCAGTAGGAGTATGGCAGTTTATTCCATCAACAGGAAAATTATTTGGCCTTGAGCAAGACTGGTGGAGAGATAAGAGGCGAAATATTATTGACTCCACTAATGCTGCCTTGGACTACCTTGAGTATCTTCATAATCTTTTTGGGTCCTGGGAATTAGCTCTAGCAGCTTATAATGCTGGAGAGGGTCGAGTAAAAAGAGCTATTTTAAGAAATAAAAAAAGAAAATTAGCTACTGATTATTATTCCCTCAGGCTTCCAAAAGAAACAAAAAATTATGTACCAAAATTGTTAGCGGTTAAAAAAATTATTCAAGATCCTGAAAGATTTCAACTGTATATTAAGGACATTCCAGATAAACCTTATTTCCAAGTTGTTAATGTTCCTGATGAAATGGATACACATTTAGCAGCTGAATTAGCAGATATACCCTTCGAAGAATTCCAATTATTGAATGCTGAACATAACCGACCCTTAATGAAAGCCCATTTTGGTGCTCAGGATATACTATTACCTGTTGACAGTGTGGATACATTTTTGAAAAATTTGGAAGATCATAAGGATCCCCTAACCAACTGGATTTCGTATACACCCATCAAAGGAGAAAAGGTAAACCATGTGGCTAAAAAATTTAATATTGATATAAAGGAATTAATTAAGATTAATCAATTAAGAAGCAATCAAACTCTTAAAAACAAAATTATCTTAATTCCTGCGTCACCTGATGTTTTAAAGAAATATCCAATTAACACAGATAATTTATACTCCTACTCAACGATTATTACCCATAAGATTAAGCCAGGAGATACGTTGGGCGGAATAGCTAAAAAATATAAGATCTCAATCAAAGATTTAATGGAGTTTAATGAACTCAAAAGCACAAAAATAATCGTAGGTAAGTACATCGATATTCCTCAATAAGGATATATGCATAAGTTTTTAGCTTTAATTTTTTTAAGTCTTGTCGTTGGTTGTAATAATAGTCAAAATCTTGACAATACTAACTATGATGACCCTATCCCACCAGAATCTGGAGGTGTGCTGACCAATGCAATGATTGGCGAGCCAAATAACCTGATTGCTATGATAGCTGGTGACTCAGCCTCATCTGCGATTGCCGGACAAATTTTCAATGCGCTCTTGAAATATGATCAAAATCTTGGTTTTGAAGGAGACCTGGCCGACAGTTGGACAATTTCTGATGATTATAAAAAAATTACATTTAATTTAAAGCAAGATATTAAATGGGCTGACGACAAACCGTTTACATGTGAAGATGTGCTATTTACTTGGAAGAAAGTAACTGACCCAGATACTAGAACTCCTTACGGGTCTGATTATCAACTGGTCAGTTCAGCTTCATGTGCAAACAATCACATATTTATTGCTGAGTACGATGAACCTTATGCTCCTGCCCTTGAAACATGGGCGTCCTTGCACATACTCCCAGAACATTTACTTAAAAATGAAAATATTAACGATACCTACTTCTCATTAAACCCTACAGGTACGAACTTCTATGCCCTAGATGAATGGACAACCGGTCAGCAGGTAAAGATCACAACCGGTCAGCAAGTTAAGCTCAAAACTAACCCTAACTCCGTCCATGGTCGACCACTTCTAGAAAAAAAGATAACCAGAATCATTCCTGACCTATCATCCCAATTTATGGAACTGATTGCAGGAAATATTGATTTGATGAATATAAACCCAATTCAGTACTCAAGAGTCTTCCCTAGTCGATCTGAGTTGAACGATAAAATTAATCTCTATAAAGAGATGGGTAATGGGTATACCTACTTTGGTTTTAATTTAAAGAAAAAGCCTTTTGATGATCTCAATATCAGAAAAGCGATTAGTTATGCTATCAACAAAGAAGAAATTATCAATGGTGTTTTGCTTGGATTAGGCGAAGAAATCACCAGCCCATATAAGCCGGGTACATATTGGGAAAATAAGTCAATCAATAAAATTTCTTTTGATGTTAGTAAATCCAGAGAATTGCTTGAAAAATCTGGCTACCAACTGAATGCAAACAATATCTACGAAAAAGATGGCAAGCCTCTTGCTTTTGAAATTCTCACAAACCAAAACAAACAACGAGAAATGACTGCAGTGCTAATTCAGCGGCGCCTTCAGGATATAGGCATTGATGTCAGTATCAGGGTTATTGAATGGGCAAGTTTTGTGAACAGGTTTATCAAAACAGGTGAGTTTGAGGCTGTTGTTCTTGGTTGGAGTCTTTCCCTTGATCCAGATCAGTATAGTATCTGGCACTCTTCGCAAGATGGGCCGGGTCAATTCAATTTTATTGGATACAATAATCCTAGAGTAGACACACTTCTTGAGAATGGAAGGAAAGAACTAAAAAATGAAAAAAGAAAACAGATTTATGACGAGTTTTCTAAAATTATTTATGACGAGCAACCTATTATATATCTGTATGCCGGATATGGATTAACAGCTATTCATAAAAAAATAAAAGGTGTAAAGAAAATAACTCCTCCAGCAGGTGTATTTCATAATGATTACGAGTGGTATATTCCGAAAAAATTTAGAAGAAATGAGATGAGTCTCTAAATGTTAAATTATTTAATCAAAAGAATACTGTGGATGATTCCTATGTTAATTGGAATCAGCTTAATATCTTTTTTTATAATGCATTTAGCTCCAGGCGATATCACGTCCAACGAAAGTGCATTTAATCCAAAAGCCAGTGAGGAGTCACGTCAAAAGCTTAGAGAATTATATAATCTTGATAAACCTATTATTGTTCAATATGGTTTATGGTTAAAAAGAATTGTTCAGTTGGACTTTGGTTCATCATTTGCTTCGCATCAAAGGCCAGTATTATGGGAAACTAAGGATGAAAATGGCAACATTAAGCCAGGCTTAATTCAAAAAGCACTGCCTATAACCCTATTAATTAATCTTTTAACGATACTACTTATTTTCTCGATCTCTATATTGCTTGGAACAATTGCTGCCATTAAAAAAAATAAGATCCCAGATCGCATCATAACCCTGTTTGTATTTATTGGTTTTGCCATTCCTGGTTTTTGGTTAGCCTTGATTCTAATGTACTCATTGGGGGTTGTTAATCAAGTTCTGCCTATATCGGGATTACATTCTGTTGGATACGAGCAAATGAGTAAGTTGGGTCAAATATTTGATCTTTTAAAACATCTGGCATTACCTGTATTTATTTCTTGCTTGAGTGGATTGGCAGGAATTTCGCTATATGTTCGAAACGGAATGATTGAAATTCTGAATCAAGACTTCATAAAAACTGCACGAGCAAAAGGATTGTATGAAAAAAAAGTTATTTTTGTACATACTTTAAAAAATGCTCTACTTCCATTAATTACTATCTTAGGATTATCTATACCTGGCTTAATCGGCGGCTCAGTGATTGCGGAATCAATATTTGCCATCCCTGGAATGGGTAAATTGTTTTATGACGCAGTTCTAATGAGAGATTTCCCGGTTGTGATGGGCATATTAACTATTGGATCCATCTTGACCTTAATAGGTAATTTAATTGCTGATTTAGCTTATGCATGGGCAGATCCTAGAATTCGTAGAGGGCTTGTCAAATGAAAAAGATTATAAAGAACCCCATGTCTTTAGCTGGGTTAATTATTATCTTAATTATAGGCGTACTTGCTATATTTGCAGGTTATCTTAGCCCATTTGATCCAAATTATATTAATATCGATGCAATCTTGTTATCTCCTAATGAATTCCACTGGATGGGTACTGATGCACTTGGTCGGGATGTCTTTTCTCGAATGTTACATGGAGCACAAATTTCACTTCTTGTTGGAATTGTCGCTGTCGGAATATCCACATTCATTGGAATCATTTTAGGGTCTTTAGCGGGATATTATCGTGGCATTGCTGATACTATAATCATGAGATTAGTTGATGTCATGTTATCCATACCCTCATTTTTTCTCATTCTTGCTGTCATAGCTTTCCTCACTCCCTCCATATGGAATATCATGATCGTCATCGGCTTGACCTCCTGGATGGGTGTTACTCGATTGGTAAGAGCTGAATTTTTAAGTTTAAAAGAGCGCGACTTTGTGCTCGCAGCTCAAACGTTGGGTGCAAGTGACTTTCGAATTATTCTTACGCACTTATTACCAAATAGCCTAGGTCCCATAATTGTCAGTACCGTGTTAGGTGTTGCTAGCGCTGTATTAGTAGAATCTGGTCTGAGTTTCCTCGGGCTTGGAGTTCAAGCACCTACAGCTTCATGGGGAAATATATTGACTGATGGAAAAGAATATATCCAATTTGCTTGGTGGTTGTCATTGTTTCCTGGACTAGCAATATTAATTACCGTATTAGGTTATAATCTTCTCGGAGAGGGTCTTAGAGATAACTTCGACCAGAATACGTAACATTTATATACGAGGTTTCCATGTCTTTTTTAAAAAACAAACGTGTACTTATTTTAGGTTTATTGAGTGATCGTTCGATCGCTTACGGAATTGCAAACGCAATGCATCAACAAGGGGCTGAATTAGCCTTCACACATCAAATGGAAAAACATGAGCAGCGAGTGCAAAAACTAGCTGCAAATTTTAATTCAAATATTGTATTGCCTTGCGATGTCTCAGACGATGATCAAATAAACAATTTATTTGGTTTATTAAAAAAACACTGGGATCATTTTGATATCTTGGTTCATTCCATTGCCTTCGTACCAAAAGATGCGTTGCAAGGAGACTTTGTCGAAAACACCTCAAGAGAAAATTTTCGCATCGCTCATGATGTTAGCTCATATAGCTTTACTGCCCTTGCTAAGGCAGCGTTACCAATGCTATCAAAAGATGCGAGCTTGCTTACCGTCAGTTATCTAGGCGCTGAAAGAACAATGCCTAACTATAATGTTATGGGTTTAGCAAAAGCAAGCTTAGAAGCAAATGTGAGATATATGTCTCAAAGTTTAGGACCTAAGGGGATACGAGTGAATGCTGTATCCGCAGGTCCTATAAAAACTTTAGCTGCATCTGGAATCTCTGATTTTGATAAGATGTATTCATTTAACGAAAAACACGCTTCATTAAGACGAAATGTGACGATTGACGAAGTAGGTAATGTAGCCGCATTTCTTTGCAGTGATCTCGCAAGTGGAATTACCGGTGAAGTGACTTACGTAGATGGTGGTATGAATATTACGGCCGCGGGGGCAATCGACTAAGAATTACTGCGCAAATTGAAGAAACTTAGAGTTGATTTTTACTTTTGAATCAGCTCTTAAATCTTCAATATAAGATTTTTCAATTTCTTTTTCAATAGCAGCCATGAACTCTTCATTAAAGAATTCAACATCTTCTTTCAAGATATTGTCAGAGTCAACTTTGTCTAGTTTAATGACCATAAATTCGCCTTTAGGGTCATAAATTCCAGAGTAAACTGGCAAATCAGATGCGTTCATTTTAAAAATCTCTTCTGCAATGACGTCAGATAATCCCTGTTTATCAGATCTATCAATAGTTAATTCATCAATCCACTCTGGTTCTTTTACAGATCCGTTTTGCAGCGCTTCAACTAACTTATTGCCATCATTAATTAAATTTTCTTGAGAGTTTCTCTTCATTAAAAATGTTTTGATATTATCTTTTACATCATCTAATGACTGAGTCTCAGACTTTCTAAAATCTATAACCCTCGCAGAAACAAGATTATTGGGAGAAACTTCAACGGCTGGGGTATTAAACTTGTTATCAATGATAGTTTGATCAAAAACGGCTTCAGAAAAAACAGGGTTGTTAAAGAAATTCTCTGCATCAGCTTTTGACATCCAAGGGCTTTGTTGAACCTCTAGGTTATATTTTTCAATGACAGGATCTAAAGACTCTTTTTGCTCGTAGACGATATTACTAAAATCTTCAGCATTGGTATTGTAAATTTCCAAAGCTTTTCCATACAAAAGCTCACCTTTTACTTGGGTTTTAACATCCTTGAATGATACTTGATCACCTTTGATATCATCTAAACGAATAATATGGAAGCCAAAATCTGTTCTGACCAAGTCAGAAATTTCACCTTTATTTAATGTAAAAGCAGTCTCTTCAAATTCCTTAACCATCACCCCTCGTTTGAAGAATCCAAGCGAACCTCCATTTTTAGCTGATTCTGGATCCTGGGATAGATCTTTAGCGAACTCCTCAAATTTCTTAGGATTTTTTTTAATATCTTTTAATACATTAGATGCTTTTTGTCTGACTTTTTCCACCTCATCATCAGATTGAGAAGCATCAGCTAAAAATAAAATATGGCTAGCGGAACGCTCTTCATCACCTTCATAATTTTGTTTATTGAACTCGTAAAACTCTTTAACTTCCTCATCAGAAACACTCACATTAGGAACGATATTGGCGACGGAGTATACAACAAACTCTATTTTGACCTGATCTGGTCGAATGAAAGAGTCGGTATTTGCCTCATAGAATTCCTTGATTTCGTCATCTGATACTTTAACTTTATCCTCATAATCAAGAAGTAACATGTCATAAAGTTTGACATGTCTTTTTTGATAGGCAATCTTCGCTATCTCTTCAATATTTTTTTTCGGGAAATAAGTTAAGTTAGCCAAAGTGCCTTGAATTTGCTGAGTTGCCATGTCACCTCGTATTTGCTGCTCAAGTTTCTTTGGTGTGAGGCCGTTATATTGAACAATTTGATCGTATCTGTCTTGTGAAAATTTACCATTCTCTTGAAAGTCAGGCATACCAACAATATAGGTCGATAGCTGGTCATCAGAAATACGGAAGTTATATTTATCGACTGCTGACTTAATCAACTGACTGTCAACTAAAGAATCAATAACACTTTTTTTAAATTCTGGAGATTGAAGGATTGATCTATCTTGCCCTTCAGCATCAAGTCTTTCTTGAAGAACCATCATGGAGCGCTGAAAATCTTGTGCAGTAATCTCAAAATTATTCACTGAGGCTACTGTGACATTTGAACCCATTGAGTTGAGGTAAGAGTCAATACCAAAAAGAGCAAAAGGAACTACAATGATCACTAATACTACCTTAGCCCATTTTTTTTCTAAACCATTTCTAATTGTTTCTAACATGATTTTTATGACCTTCTTGCTTCAAAAAGTTCTATAAAGTTGGCGGAGTGGACGGGACTCGAACCCGCGACCCCCGGCGTGACAGGCCGGTATTCTAACCAACTGAACTACCACTCCTTATTTTGGTGGGTGCTGACGGGGTCGAACCGCCGACATTCGCCTTGTAAGGGCGACGCTCTACCAGCTGAGCTAAGCACCCAAAATAATATCGAGGACGCCATTCTACAATAAGAAATGATGAAATGCTAGCTTAAATTTAATGAGCGATAGATTTGTCAATTTTCTCTAAATGGTTCTTTGAAACTGCTTTTTTTGCAGTTCTTGTTTTACTGACTTTTAAACTCTCAGGATCTTTGGTCAGAGCAATTTTGAGCACCTCATCGATTGTTTTGACTGGAATTACTTCAACTTTCTTTAGCACCTCTTGAGAGATATCAATCAGATCTTTTGCATTAAGATGAGGAATGATTACCTTTTTTATTCCTCCACGATGAGCTGCTAATAATTTTTCTTTAAGTCCTCCAATTGGCAAAACTTCTCCTCTTAAAGTAATTTCACCCGTCATTGCAACATCTGCGCGCACAGGAATTCCAGTTAAAGATGAAATAATACCCGTGGTCATACCAATTCCAGCACTAGGGCCATCTTTTGGTGTCGCGGCTTCTGGTAGGTGAATATGAAAATCATTCTTTTCATAAAACTCTTCTGAGATATGGAGCCTTTTAGAACGACTTCGCACAACACTTAGCGCAGCATGAATAGATTCTTTCATGACATCACCAAGTTTGCCGGTGAGGTTTATTTTTCCTTTACCAGGCATAATTACTGATTCAATTGTTAATAGCTCACCTCCAACTTGTGTCCAGGCTAAGCCTGTCACCTGACCAACTTGGCTTTTTTTCGAGGCTAGTCCAATGTCATAAATTTTAATACCTAAGAAATCATTAATATTCTTTGCCGTAACTGATAACTTTGTCAGTTTTTTCTTAGTAAGAAGCTGTTTGACTGATTTTCGGCAGATTTTTGCAATCTCTTGCTCTAATCTTCTAACCCCAGCTTCACGCGTGTAAAATTGTATAATGCTTTTCACTGCTGAATGCGCGATATTCAACTCACTTCTTTTTAATCCATGAGCCTTAAGTTGTTTTGGTACCAAATGGGTGAGAGCAATATCTATTTTCTCTTGCTCCGTGTAACCAGGTAATCGAATAATTTCCATACGATCCAAAAGTGGTTCAGGAATATTTAAAGTATTTGCAGTTGCCACAAACATGACATCAGAAAGATCGTATTCTACCTCTGCATAGTGATCAATAAAGGTGTGGTTTTGCTCAGGATCTAAAACTTCTAACAAAGCAGATGATGGATCTCCTCTGAAGTCCTGTCCCATTTTATCCACTTCGTCTAAAAGGAATAATGGATTATTAACAGCAACTTTGGTCATATTTTGTAAAACTTTTCCCGGCATGGAGCCAATATAAGTTTTTCGGTGTCCTCTGATTTCTGATTCATCGCGAACTCCACCTAGTGCCATTCTGATAAATTTTCGGTTGACTGCCTTAGCAATACTTTGCCCTAGAGAAGTTTTACCAACGCCAGGAGGACCGACAAGACAGAGGATTGGAGATTTGACCTTGTCCACTCTTTGTTGCACTGCTAAATATTCAATGATTCTTTCTTTGACCTTATCAAGGCCATGATGATCAGCATCTAAAATTGTTTCCGCATCTTTGAGACTTGAATTGATTTTAGTTTTGCTCGACCAAGGAAGGTTGATCAAAGTTTCAATATAGGTTCTCACCACGGAAGCCTCTGCAGACATTGGTGACATCATTTTTAACTTTCTTAACTCACCTAGAGCTTTATCCTGGGCCTCTTTAGACATTCCAACAGTGTTAATTTTTTTCTCTAATTCATCAAATTCAGCTGTTTCATCTTGTTCGCCAAGTTCCTTTTGAATAGCCTTAACTTGCTCGTTTAGATAATACTCTCTTTGAGATTTTTCCATCTGGCGTTTAACACGCCCCCTGATTCTTTTTTCTACCTGCAGAATATCAAGCTCAGCCTCAAGGAGAGATAA
>Ga0181599_1002246_pt1 | contig 17601 bp, 12 predicted proteins | sample 041ome_3_FD_148658 | JGI IMG/M metagenome (GOLD analysis project Ga0181599, IMG submission 148658) | Coastal salt marsh microbial communities from the Groves Creek Marsh, Skidaway Island, Georgia - 041405US metaG (spades assembly) | ecosystem: Environmental > Aquatic > Marine > Intertidal zone >...
GCGCTGGACGTTTCTTTTGGCGCTTCGAGAAGAATGGATTTCAACGAGAGAGGATGGGGAGAGGTTTTTTCCGTCTCCATCTTTTTCTTCTTCTTCTTCTTCTCGTCGTCGTCGTCGTCGTCGTCGTCGCTCTCCGTATCGTTCTTCGTTGTTTTTGATTGCTTTTCCCCAAGAACGTGTTTTCTGTTGCAACTCAAACCCTAAACCCTAGACCCTAAATATCGATATCAACGCCCCGAACTGAGAGAGAGAGAGGCACACACACAAAAACCAGACCGTCCGCGACGACGACGACGACGACGACGACGACGACGACCACGACGACCAGCTTTTTTTTCACCGAGAAGAAGGAGGAGGCGAGAGAGAGAGAGAGAGAGATTGGCACACGACATGGCCGGCCGGAGAAATCAGCTCCGGTACGTCCTCACCGGAAACATCGACTGTTGTCCTCCTCCTCCTCCTCCACCGCTCTCGACGTCGTCGGAAAACAAGAACGACGACACGCGAGAACGGAGAAGGAGCGACACGTCGGTGTATTCGGTGTTGTTTAACACGCTGCATCCGGAATGGTACCACGTGTTCGCGGCGTGCGCGGCGAATCGATTGATGGTGTATAAAATAGACGACTATGTCGTTAAAGAAAACGAAGAGAGAGGGAAGAAGGATGGCGGAGAAGAAGAGGGGGAAGAGGAAGACGACGACGAAGGCGAGACGGTCGAGCGGACGACATTGTTGCAGTGCTACGTGGACGCGGATCCGAACGAGACGTATTACACGTGCTGTTGGTGTTCGAAGAAGAATGCGTTGGTGCCGTACATCGCGTGCGCGGGCGCGAAGGGCGTCGTGAGAGTTTTGAATTGTAAGAAGAAGGATTTCTGCGGCGCGTTAGTTGGACACGGCGGGGAGATTAACGATTTGCGGGCGCATCCGGCGATGCCGAATATCATCGCCAGCGCGAGTAAGGATTTGTCGGTGCGGTTGTGGAACGTGAGCAACGGGGTGTGCGTGGCTATTTTCGCCGGAGCGAGAGGGCACAGGAACGACGTTTTGTCGGTGGATTTTCATCCGAGTTTACACTCTTGTCCGGAAAGCGGGAGACAGGACGTGGTGGTCATCGCGACTGGTGGCATGGATAACGCGGTGAAAGTCTGGTCGACGAGAGGGAAGAAAGTGAGCCGAGCGATCGAAGACTCGGAGCTTTGGGAAGACGAGATTGTGGAGTTCCCAACCGCGCAGGTTCGGGCGCCAGAGTTTAGCACGTTTCACGCGCACAATCACTTTGTCGATTGCGTCAGGTACTTTGGGGAGATTATATTTTCAAAATCGGTGGAAAATAAGATATTAGCGTGGACGCCGGATTTGTATTTGAAAGAATCACCGCCGTTGGGATCGTCGCTCGCTCCGAAGAATGATGGTGATAATAAGAATGCTACCGCCATGGAGACCGATGAAAATGCGAACAACAACATCACTGGTGATGATAAACACAAGAACAAAGACAACAACAACAACAACGACGAGAAACAAGGAATTCAAAAATACGGCGGCGACGACGAAAAGTTCAAGCGGTCGTTTAGGAAGCTGAAAAGTTTCAACTTGGTCGATGCGGAAAACTGGTGGGTCCGATTTTCCTTGGCGAAAGAGGCGAGCGTTTTGTGTTGCGGAAACACGAGAGGTTTAGTCAGAGTGTGGAAGTTTTACGATAGCGATGACGACGACAACGACGACATCGATAGCGACGACAGCGATTCCGACGATTCTTCCTCCTCCGACTCCTCCTCCGATTCCTCCCGCGGTGAAAAGGAGGAGGAGAAAACAGCTCCAAAGGAGAAAAAATCGAACGCCAACGCCAACCGTCGTCGACAAAAACGACGCGTACAAAGCCACCATCACGGAGGAAATAGTAACAGAAGAAACGACGGCGTTCGAGTCACCGATTTGAAGGGCCTCCCGAAAGAAACCGTCGTCCGTCAAGCGGAGGTTTCCTTCGACGGTAAAATCGTCTTGGCCGGATGCGACGGCGGGTATATTTACCGTTGGGACATCGAGCAAGACATTTTTGATTGACTTAGATACAAAAAAATAGCACTTCGTAGTTGTAGTTTTACAAAGGAGCAGCGTCGCACGCGCGTAGAAGAGAAATAGTCGTCAACGTCAGCGGTGATTATATTTTCATTTATTGGTATTTTTGTTTGTATGTTTGTGACATCAAAAAGTTTGTGGTATCCTTTTTTCGTTCCTTCTTCGTTCAACAGTCTAAGCGGATCAAAACCATCATCGTGCTGGTGATGTATATAATTCGCCGTCCTCGTATCGCCAACCGCGTGGTAACGTGCAGTCGTTGTCGAGGAGGTATTGTAAACATTCGGGTTGATTGTTCTCATGTGCGTATTTTACTGCAAAAAAGTTCCACGGCGCTTTGGCGGTTTCGTGTAAGAACTTCAAACAGTCCAAGTGACCTTTCTTGGCCGCATACTCACACGCACATGCATTATAATTATAAAATTTACGCTCAACAAGGTATTCGAGTATATGGAGATGACCTTCTTCAGCTGCCCATGCGGCAGTTTGCCAATCCCATGGCGCTTTGACTTCTTCGTGTAAGTATTTGAGGCACTCGAGATGACCGTGGTAGGCAGCCCCTGCACACGTCCATTCATCAATAGGACACTCATTTGCAACGCAATACTTTACCATTTCCAGATTACCTTGTATTGCGGCCTTAGTAATCGTCCTATTATCCCACTCGCACTTTTTCTCCTCTCGCGCCCATTTGAACAACTCGAGTTTATTCGTTAAAGCAACTTGCTTGCAGAAGTCTGTTTCGCTCATCCAACGCGGCCACAACGATCGATTCTCCCACGCAAACTCTAACGTAGATATCGACGACATCTCTGAAACTTTAAAACTCTTTTCCAACTCACCCACTCGAGACGATCTCTTCACCAACGCCCTCGTCTCCGTATTCACTTCAAACAAAAACTTCACGTCAGTTCGATTCAATCTCGGCAAAATGTGCTCGAAACAAATATCGTCGTCGTTGACGATCACGTCCCACACGTCTCTCTCGCCCGCGCGTCTCTTCTGCGCTCGCGTCATCGTGGTCTCGCGCGTGGTGTGTTCGCGCGCGTATCTCTCTGGCGCTCGCGAAGAACCACGAAAAAGTGAAGAAGTGAGAAGATCTCTCTTCTTTTTTTTCTTCTTTCGCGAAAAAAAGACGTTTTGTTTTTGTGTGGTTGTTGTTGCAAAAAATTGGATCGCGAATGGAAATATTCTCCACAAGTCACTCACTCTCTCTCTCTTCACCCACCACGGGCGCGCAAAAAACCAGATCGTTCAGAAGAACGAGAGCGACGAGAGAGATTTACTCACCGTAAGCGGCGGCGAATAATACAAATAAAAACACGCACACACACGCACACATCGCGAGAGTTTAATAAACAAAAAAGAAAGAAGATGGGCGCGAGTCATTCCACTCGCAACAGAGGAGGGAACACCGTTACGAGCGACGATCCGAGAGAAAATCTCCGCGCGCACGCGAGAGGCGAAGGCAGACGCCAACAACAACAGCAGCAGAGCATAAGAACGGAACTTCGTTTCGTGCCTGAACCGATGATGAACACCGCCAATCCTTCCTCTTTTGGTAATAACAACAACAACAACAATAACGACGGAGTGATTACGAAGAAGACGTCAACCATTCGGAACCACGTGAACGTGAAGAAGAGTTCGGTGTTCCTTTCGATGGAAAAAAATGCGATCGAGTTTACGTACGACGCGACGAAGAAATGCGTGGCGTCGGTGTACGTGTCTCAGAAAGGAGGGTGGATGATGGGTTCCAGCGGAAAATTTATCTCGGTGGCGCACAGGAAGCCTTGCGAGGCTGGGTTTAGCGAGACGGTGTCCGTCGCGGTCGACGCGAACGCGCGTTTCTCGCTGCGAAGTTTGACGAATAACCAAGAAAATGATGGATTTGCGGTCATCATACAATTAGAGTGCGTCGGAGATCAGGTGGAGACGCAAGAGGAGGCGAATCGGGTGCTGTTTGGAGCAAACGAGGATCACGAAGAGGAGAGAAAAGAAGGAGAAGGAGAACAACGAGAATACTATTTCGATCCGTCGAAGGCGTTTGAATCCGTCGACGCGAGCATACAAGCGCAAACGACGTACTGTTCCGTGCCGCAGTCTCTGAGCACCACGGAAGAAAATTTGGTCAAACTCCAAGTAGTCAAGCAACACATCTTCGTAAACGGGAACTCGTACGAGTTGCAAGAGATTTACGGCATCGAAAGTAACAACAACAACAACAATAATAGTTTAGAGCAGCAACACAATATGGAACAGTTTCAGATGCAGCAGCAACAAGAAGAGGACGACGAAATCATGTGCGTCGTCTGTCTCTCGGAACCGAAAGATACGACGGTTTTGCCGTGCAGGCACATGTGCATGTGCTCGGAGTGCGCGAGAGCTTTGCGATTCCAATCAAACAAGTGCCCGATTTGCCGGAATCCGGTGGAGAGTTTGTTGGAGATTTCCATTTCGAATAACAATAACGAGAACGATATCAACAACTAAGAGAGAAGAGAAATGTAACATGTAGCACGCACTGTGTAAAATATTGAATTATGTGAGTATATATATATATATTATATTAAAACAAATTTATCGCTCGTTGCAAATATTTACTTCATGTGCATGCCAAAGATTTCACCCGCCGAGATGATGTGCGCCAAGGAGCCAAACGCCAAGACGTCCACGGCGGTGAAACCAGCCGGGTCTCTCGAACCAACCGCCGGCTTCGCCGCTTCAGTCATCGCGTACGAGGTGGAGCCGCCGTAGTTCTTCTTCACGGTCGGCGCAAACCCAAATCTGCCGGCGAACAACAACGCCGCGGTGTTGAACACGACAACGTTGTTCACGTCGGAGCCTAAAGACCAGTCGGCGCGAGTGACGACGGATTTTCTACTCTTTTGTTGAGTCTGTCGTTATGAATAGCGTAGAAAAGAAGAAATATAAGGAGTGAACATCGGTCAGTGTTTGTTGTTTGCTTTTATTGTTATCGTCGCGCGCTTCTTCTCCGTTCCTAAGAAGTATTCGTCTTCTTCTTCGTAACGTGTTGTATTCACTCGACGAAAATGAGGACCACAAGAGGGAGAGATACGGTTTTTGAATCGCAGCGGTCTAGATCACTCATTTTTCCCGAACAAACGATAAACTTTCTCGATCTCTGACGGCTACTTTATCACAAAAAAACGATGCGGTCGAACGAGAAAGGTTCAGATCAACCTCATCCTCTTTCCTCTCGAGCGAAAAGATGATTTTATTTCTCTTCTTCTCGATAGAAACGGAAGATGATGACGTCCTCTCCACAAGACGGGTTCTTTTCCGGGGAAAACCGTATCAACAAGAAAAAACGGGGCCCTCTCAATTTTTTTTTTTTAATTCGACGAGAGAACGACTCCGCTATGCATCTTTGCGCTGCTGTGTGCTACCACATACCTTGGTTTGCTTGAACTGCGCTTTCGCGGAGGCGAACTGCGTGGTGGTAGACGAGACGGCGAACATGATTTCTATTTAATATAGAGTGTGTGTTTATGAAGATTCTTTCTCAGAAGAAATCACAGAGAGAGAGAGAGACCTTTTTTTTCTCTTTTTTTTCTTCAAAAAGCAGCCCCAGCGGCTTTTCCGAGGCGAGAAAGATTCGCTCTGTCTATTCGTTTAGGGTTACTATAATTTAGGGTTTAGGAAAGACAGAACAATTTGAATATGCTAAATCTGGCAAATGTAGGCATGCTTACATTGCTTGTATGCTCGATTGTGCGTTTCCTAAATCACCTTTGTGTGTTCGCGGGACTAACTCTCTTCCTCTTTTAGAGCTCAGCTTGGTTAGAGCGTTCGCCTAATATATAATGGCGACAGAGAAATTCTGTTCTTCTTGTCAGCGAAAGGGTGAGCTTCATATAAAAGTTGTTAATAAAACAAAAAGACTAACTCGCTTCCTTCAGTCGTCGGTTCGATCCCGGCATTGAGCAACATTTTTTTTTGCACGGCGTGTGCTTCATGGCTATTGCTCTGCTCTCTGCTTTTCCACCATTGCGACCATGATCCTTTTTTGCGGTTTTGATCTCTGTGTGAACGACTCGCGCGGTTTTTTTTTGGCGATTTTCGCACACAGATGAGAGACCATTCTAAGATACACGAACGTGCAAATACAAAAAAACTCTCGACAACAACAAGAACGCGCGCGGATGTTGACGATGCGCATCTTTACGATCGAGGATATTTTGCACCGCGTTCAAACCGTTCTCCTCCGACTCGCTTTCGTCGCGTTCGCTACGATCGTGATAGGGTCTTGGTTCCTTCTCGGCGTCGTCGCTATTTGCGTTGAAAACTTCAAGCCGTTTTTGCGCTTCGTTTTCGACGCGGTCGTGAACGTGTTCGTTCGTGGCTTTTCTTCTTCGTTGTTCATCAGAAAGAAGAAGAGGCAAAGGCAAGAGAAGAGACGGAGAGGAGGAAGAAGAGGACGTCTGGAAGACGACGGAGACGAGGGAGAAACAGAAAAAGACGACGACGACGACGACGACGACGACGACGACGACGACGTTTCCTTGTTGACGATCATGAAAACAAGGCCCCAACTTTTTAGGAGAAAACAGCGTCAACAACAAAGGCATCCTGATGCTAACAATAATAACAGAGATTCACCACTGGTGTACCTCTTGCAAACGCACCCGGAGATATTCACCTTTCACATTTGTCCGCGTTTGGATAAAAACATCTCCAATTTCGCGGCGTGTTCTCGCGAATGCTTCGAAGCGTCCATCAAAGCCAAATCGAGACTGCCGACGTTGCCGCACGAAATATCGCGCATCGATACCGTAGAGATGTGTAAACTAGCTCTCGATCGAGGATTGGACGTGAACAACAGACAAAACGTTCACGCTTTAATTAGAGGCAACCATGAAGAAAAACAACATCCCGAATCAACGATTGCGATTATTCGTCATCTCGTCAACGAGAAACCGATGGTGAAGCAGAAGATTTTGAAACGCGATCCAGAGTGCGTTCGAAACGCATCGTATAACCACAGCGATAAAGTGGTGAAGTATTTAGTCGAACAGTGCGAGGCTAAATTCGATGAATCTGCCTGTTTGTGGGCATCGTTGTTGGGGAACATTAAAGCGTTGAGATATTTGAGAGAAGTGAAAAAGTGTCCGTGGAATAAAGCGGAGTGTCTGAGAGCGGCCCATGGTGTGGAAGACCTCGAAAAGCGAAGAAAGATTTGCGAATGGATCGAGAAACAACCGTTCGATTTTCGCGTTTAATTTGACTTACTGTGTGTGTGTGTGTGTTTGCGTGTATTAAACAACAAGAACAGCAACAAAGAATGCATCTAATGTTTGATTTGAAAGTTACTTTTTGCCTTTTGCTCCACTCACGTTAAACTTGAAGAAAATCACGTCGCCGTCTTCTACCGTGTATCCTTTCCCTTCCTGTCTGTACCTCCCTTTCGCTTTGACCTCCGTCTCCGATCCCATGCTCTTCAAATCGTCAAAACTCATAACTTCAGCGCAAATAAACCCTCTTTCGAAATCAGTGTGAATCGCCCCGGCGGCTTGCGGCGCTTTGTATCCTTTACGAATACACCACGCTTTCACCTCGTCCGGTCCAGCCGTGAAGAAATAAATCAAATGCACCATCGAAAACGCTGTCTTGATAATCTTCGGCAACGACGTAGTCAACTCGTTCTCTTTCAACCACTTCTCCTTCTCCTCCTCGCCTTCCACGCCTTGCAACTCAGCCTCGACTTCGCCGCAAAACGGAATCAACGAGCCGCCGCCGTGCGCTTGAATCCATTCGTGGATTTTCACCAACCATTTATTCTTCTTCCTTTGGAAATCTTTCCTGCTCAAGTTCACCAAATACATTGCCGGTTTCGACGTCAACAACCCGTACTTGTTCAAGTACATCACGTCGTTCGTCGTCCAGTTCTCCATGTTATTCCTCACGTCCTTGCCGCTCTCCAAACATTCAATCACTTTGTCAATCGTGCTCATCTCGTTCTCCTTCTCCTTCTTAGCCGCCGGCGCCGTCGGTCGGTCTTTATCCAACTTTGCTTTCGTGTTATTCATAAACTCTAAATCTTTCACTCGCAACTCGTTCGTAATGATTTCAATATCTTCCACCGGATCGACGCGATCTTCCACGTGAATCACATCCGCATCGTCGAACGCTCTCAAACAGTGAATCACCCCATCCGTCGCTTTAATGTGACTCAAAAAGGCATTCCCGAGACCGGCCCCATCCGCCGCTCCTTTCACTAAACCCGCAATATCTACCACCTCTAAATATGGCTGCACCACAGACTTAGGTTTATGCATGTCCACGAGCCAATCGAAGCGTTCGTCCGGAACGTTCACGCGAGTGTTGTTCGGGTCGATCGTGCAGAAGGGGAAGTTTTCAGCCGGAATAGCGCAGTTCGTGAGGGCGTTGTACAGCGTCGACTTGCCCACGTTTGGCATACCAACGATGCCTACTTTCAAGTTGGACGAGAATCGACCCAACGACCACGGGCCGAGAGGTTCTTCCTCCACTTCTTTCTTCTTTGGCGGCATGTTTTCTTCGATTTTTTCTTTTTTGTGAGGTCGAAGAGACTCTTTTTCTTTCTACGAGTACTACTTTTTTTATTACACAGATACACAGAGTACACACACAGACAAAGAAGAAGAGTTGACGTGGTTGTGCTGCATCTAGTAGTTTCTCTCTCGTTTCACTTTTGTGCGTCTGCTGCTATTGTTGTTGTTGTTGTTGTTGTTGTTGTTGTTGTTATTAGCGTTGTTGTTGTTCATGTTCTCGTCGTCTTTGTCGTTGAAGTCGACAACGTCGGAGGGAAACAAATCCTCAAGCGCGCTCGGCAGTTCGAGTAAAATATCCGAACTTTGTAAGCTTCGCTTCTGTTTTTCGTACGCTCTTCGCGCGGCTTCGCGAGTGAGTTTCGAGGCGCAGAAGCACGCGAGTTTTGAGGATCTCCGGAAGTGATCTTTGGCTTTTTCGATGGTTGCGTGCTCTGCGTCGCGTTGTTCGAATTCTCGTCTGTATTGTTCTGCGGACCAGGCTAAGAAGACGGCGAGGACTCCGGAGAGTATGTCGCCTTGCCCGCCGCATCGCTTCTTCGAACCCGGGATGTTTCCAAATCTTATCGGTCCTTCCTGCGATCCATCTAAATGTACGTATATATCGTCGACGCCTTTCGCTAAGATGCTGGGGTAGATTCTGTGTCCCGAGTGCAAAATACCACAACGCCGTCCCAATTCCAAAAAACTTCTCACGTGGGACATAGTTGTCCTGCAAGGATTGTTTGGGTCGAAACCATACGTGTATTCGCGAACATTCGGAGTGAACACGACGTAGCCATTATGCGACTTATATTTCTCCATCTCGTTATCCTCAGACCATGCGCTAGAAGTGTCTATCATGAACAACGCATCCGCATCAAAGACCACCGGGATGTTTCTTTGTCTCACCACTTCGAAACACTTTTTTGCGCATGCCCACATCACTCTATCCCTCCCTAACCCAGGACCGATAACCATCGCATCCATCCTAGATAAAATCTCCCTACAATTCTCTAATAAAATATTTTCGATAAGCCAGTCTTCTCGCTCCTTCGGCTCAAAATTGTGGAGCTTTTCTTTCATATCCTCTTTTGTTTCGAGTAAATCCCGCTCGTCTTTCATGCACCCGTGTACGATCAAATCCGGCGAGTAACTCTTAATCGCCCTCGCCGCTTCTTCGTGACAAAACACGTGCACTAAATCCGCCCCCGCTTTACACGCCGCCATAGCTGCAAAATACGGCGCGCCGCTGTACTTCCGGTCGCCGCCTACGATCCCGATTTTCCTCCCGGCTTTGCCTTTATAATTCGTTCTAAAATCAGCTTCCAAATTTGGAATCGCGTTCGCGCGAAACGCCTCCAACGCTTTGATTTGATCCTCCGCGCGCGAGAAATCTAACTCGTCCACGTTTACGTTTTTACTGGCGGCGGCACTAGTTTTCTCCATCGCGTTATTCCGAGAGGTGCTCGACGCAGTATTCGCTCTCTTCTTTTCAAACCTCCTTCTCGAGTCGTAACTGTATCTTATCGCCGCTGCTCTACGAGAAGAAGAAGAAGAAGAAGGAAAAGAAAAGCGATATCTTCTCCTTCGCGCGACTGAAGAAAGTAAAGAAGAAGGAGACGACGACGACGACGACGACGTAGAGACCGTTTTCTTCCTGGTCTCCGACGAAAAAGCCCTCCGCCAACGCGAAGAAGAAGAAGAAGAAGAAGAAGAGGAAGAAGGTGTTGCCGCTTTAAGCATTCAATGATTCAAAAAAAAAAATGGAGAGAAAGAAAAAAATTCCAATTCATCTCCTCTCAAAAAGAGCGAGCGAGCGAGCGACAGACAAATTGCGCGCGTGACTCCGCGCGTTCTCTCTTTCTCTGCAAATACTGTGAAAGAGAGAGAGAGAGAGAATAAACCGTTCGATTTCTTCTTCGCGTTCGCGGCGTCAAAAAAATGTCGGACTGGTACATTCCTCCGAAAGGAGTGAACGAAGAAGAGGAAGAAGAAGACGCGGAGAGAGCGAGGGCGACGGAGAACAGAAAGCGAGAGGGAGAAGATGATGATGAAAGAAGAGGAACAACAACGAGTTCCTCCTCCAGACGACGGGCACGACAAAAAGTCTACCAGATATGGCCGGGCAACGACAAGTTCTTTTGGGATGGACGCATCATCGTCGGACCGAATTACAAGGCGTTTCTGAACACGATTTTTCTGGTTTTGGTGCCGTCGATTACGTTTACGTCGGCGGTGGCGCCGAGATTATCGCGAGAATATTCGTGGGCGTGGCAATTAGTATCGGTGGTTTGGCCGATGTACGTGCTCGGGTGCTTGATACGGACCGGGACGATGGATCCTGGGATACTTCCGAGGTTGCCGAGACCGCCGCCGAGAGACCGGAACGACCCGCCGAGAGAACGGACGAGGGACGTGCCGCACGAACCGACGAAGAAACTGGTGACGGTGAAATGGAACGACACGACGAATTTTTTCCAGCCGCCGAGGGCGCATCATTGCTCGATAAACAACGATTGCGTGGAGAAGTTTGACCATCACTGTCCGTGGGTCGGGACCACCATCGGGAGGAGGAATTATAGACATTTTTTATTGTTCGTGTTTGGGACGACGCTGTGGTGCGGTTTCGTCGTGGGGAGTTGCGTGATGAGCATTTTAGTGGAGATTGACGAGAGAAACGACGCGGTGGATCCCGAGACTGGGAAATCGGTGAACACGAACGCGGTGGCTGGCGCGTTGAGAGCGTCCGGAGCGGCTTTGTTTTGTGGCATTATAGCTTTGTTTGGATTTATGTTTGTCTTTGCGCTTTCGGCGTTCCATGTGTATTTGATTTGTCAAAACCAAACGACGTATGAAAACTTCCGCGAAAGGGGCGAAGAGGAAAATCCGTACACGAGAGGCAATTGGTGCAAGAACTGTTTCGAGATTTTCTTCGAACCGATACCGCCGAGTTGGTTTGATTTCCGACGGTACGCGGACGAAGACGACAGCGCCGATCGGTTCGCCGAACACATGCGGCAAAGAGGATTGCTATTGCAAGAACAAGACCCGGAAATCGCGAGGAAAGAGACGGAGAAACGGTTGGCGGAGTTCACGGAAGATTTGGAAAAAGCGAAAGAAAAGATTGCGTACAAGCAAAACTTAGAGTTGAGCGAGCAAGCGGCGATGTTAGAGGAGGAAAAGAATCGAGAGGAGGAAGGCATCGCGATGAAGATGAAAAACGCGTTGGCGAACGTGTTCGGAAATGGTTCCACCGGCGCGAAAGAGAAAAGAGGAGACGACGTCGACGACGAACAAGTACGAAACGGCGAAGACGGAGACGACTACCATCACGACGAAGAATTAGGAGGTTTTGAATCTCCGATAGTCTTCGATGAAAACTACGTCCCAGACATTCTTCGCCAACAACAAAGCTCGGATGAGGACGGCGGCAGCGAAGCCTCGGTCAGTTCGAGAGCATCTTCGGACATGGACGAACGCAAACGCAGGTTCCAACAAGAAAAAGGACGTGGCAGATTTGGAACCGGCGGATCGAGCGACGACCGCGAGAGCGAAGACGACGACGAAGAAGAGCACGTCGACGATACCGCCGCAGAGAAAGAAGAATTGAAAAAACACGACGATAACGACGAAGATTACGGCTCTTCTTCGCTCTCCGACGAGGACGACGAAAACGACCCGTCTCGAAAACCAAACGACGAACGCGATACCGAAGCCGATAACGAAGTGCGATCGGATACGAGTTCCGAAGACGACCTGTCCTCATCTTCTTACTCCTCGTCTCTCTCTTCCAAGTATAGCAATAGCGATAGCGATAGAAATGGTAGCGGTAGCCTCATCATCGGTGAAGGCGGCGGCGACGACGACGACGGTTCGTATTATTCATCGGACGCTTGATGAAAGATTTAGATATTTGGGAAATTCGCACACAAATTGAACACGCGCCGCGCATAAATAATCAATCACACACACCCGAGAGATCTTTCTCTCAAAACCAGAGAGTCATATCGCGTCTCGATCATCATGCGGACGACAACGAGCGAGCGCAAAACATTACGTCTCGCGCGTTTGCTCGCCTTTTTCGCCGCGTTTTTGTTCACCTTTAACGCGCTCGATGCGTTTTTCGCGAATCAATCGAAAAGATCTCATCGAGAACACCGAGAGTTGTTGGCGTCTTCTGTTTCTTCTTCTTCTTCTTCTTCTTTCAATTTTGGAGGAGATTCGAAGGCACTCGGAGAGCAGTCCGCGAGCGCTTCTTTGCGTTCGTCCTCGGCGACTCGCGAGGAGGGCGACGAGCAAAGTTTGAAACCGACGACGACGAGAACGACCGGAAGAGGAGAAGGAGGAGGAGAAGGAGTAGGCCGCACTCGGCGAAAAAATGGTAACGAAGAAGTCGGCAAATGGGGCGATTTTAACCCAATATCGCACGCGGAGTATTCCGGCTCGGTCTCAAAATGGGGCGAAAACAACTTCAAATCGTCCGCGAGAGAGTGCCACGACGAATGTCTCTCCATGAACCCGGACGGGAAAGCGGTCGGCGCCCAGGCGTGTAACGTGTGGGTGTGGTGCGGGGACGAAAACGGATGTTTAGGGCAAAAGTATCGAGCGTGTTGGTTGAAGCACCAAGCGAGGCCAGAGATGGCGATTGGCGCGAAAGACGCGACGAATCCGTGGACGAGTGGGAGTTTAGCTCCGCAATTACCGATGAAAGGAGATCCGGGGAGTCATCGAAAGTTTCACACGTTGGTCACGACCAACGCAAACGTCTATCAGGCGTGGCAAGTGCGGTTGATGTATTTTCACTGGAAGAAACAGAAAAAAATATGCCTAGAACAGGAAACAAAGGAAGAACCGTGTCAAATGGGTGGTTTTACTCGGGTTTTGCACGACAAACCAGATTCGTTGATGTCGGAAATTCCAACCTGCGTCGTCGATCGATTAGAAAACGAGATGGGATTCGTCGTCCTGAGCAGACCAAACGCGTTTAAGCAATACTTTGAAAAATGCGACAAGATTGAAGAGACGTACGTGTTAATGGCGGAACCCGATCACGTGTACATCAAACCGATTCCAAACTTGATGATTGGCGAACGACCAGCCGCGTTTCCGTTCTTTTACATCGAACCGTCTCGATGGCCAACTTTAATCAAACGCTTCGTAGGGAACGATAAAATGACCGCGGAGGACATCGAAAAAGTCGATCCAATCGGGTCCTCCCCAGTCTTCATTCGCAAAGACGATTTGAAGCGATTAGCCCCAGTTTGGGTAGAAACCACATTAGCGATTAAAAAAGACGGAGAAGCCAACCGAGACTGGGGATGGGTCCTCGAAATGTACGGCTACACCATCGCCGCCTACCGCATCGGATTACAACACGACTTGCGCCCACAGCTCACCTCGCAGCCGCCCTGGGACAAATCCATCGGTGACTTCCTCTCCATCCACTTCACCTACGGCATGGACTACGCCTTAAACGGCACCTTCACCCCAGGAAAACACGGTCAGTGGAGATTCGATAAGCGAACCTACCAAAACGGAATACCGCCGAGAGATTTAGTCGTGCCTCCGGAGAAGTGCGACAACGAGTTGGTGAAGTTGTTGATCGATTGCATCAACGAAGCGAGCGCGAACATCGAGACCTGGGATACTTTCGACGGTAGAAATAGAGTGATCAAGAAAGGAGGTTTGAATCAACCGAACGTGTGAAAAGAGTATGTATAGTTTTTTGTAATCGCGCCTTGTAATAGCAGCACAGCTTTAGCATACCTGTATCTAGTACGAAGGGTGCACCTTTTCCAGCAGAAAAAAAAGAAGAAGAGAGACACGTCTCTCATCTTTACTTTTAAAGCACGCTCGCTCGCTGGTCATCGCGTTCTGTATAAGAAAAAAGCTTTACCTCGCGCGTCGGTATTGATGTCCGCGCTCGCTTCGACCTCGTCTGCTCTCTTCTTCGCTTCTTTTCGAGCTCAATCCTCGGCAAAACGACGACACGCGAAAAGTCGAACCTCGACGACGACGACGACGAAAGCTTCTTCCTCTTCCTCATCTTCTTCTTCGAAGATGATGGACACGCTGCTCGGCGCGACCATCGAAGGCGGAGACGATCTGATTAAAAAGTCCGTCGAACAGTACTATGGAGAGACGCTCACGACGTCGGCGGATTTGAAAACGAGCGCGTGCTGCACGCCCGGTGGATTACCGACGTATCTCAAGAACTGTTTACGTCTCGTGCCGGATGAAATCAAAGCGAAGTATTACGGGTGCGGGTCGCCGACGCCGCAAGGGATCGAAGGGTTGAGGGTCTTAGATTTAGGCTCGGGTTCAGGGAGAGACTGTTACGTTGCGGCGAATTTAGTCGGAGAGAAAGGCTTCGTGACGGGCGTGGATATGACTGACAATCAGTTAGACGTGGCGCGGAAGTACGTGGACGAGTATTGCAAACAAACGCTCGGGTATAAAGAAAATAACATGAAGTTCGTCAAGGGAGAAATTGAGAACGTAAAACAGGCTGGTATTGAAAACGGAACGATCGACTTAGCCATTTCCAACTGCGTGGTAAATTTAAGTCCGGATAAAAAGGCGGTTTTGCAAGGCGTGTACGACGCGTTGGCGGACGGAGGCGAGTTTTACTTTTCGGACGTGTATTGTGATCGACGATTAGATCAAGAGTTGAGGAAGGATCCGATTTTGTTGGGCGAGTGTTTAGGCGGGGCGATGTACGTGGAAGATTTCAAGCGACTGTGCGTGTCGGTTGGGTTTACCGATCCGAGAGTGTTGGAAGGGCACGTGATTGAAGTGAAGGATGAAAAGTTGCAAGCGTTGTTGGGCGAGGCGACGTTTTATTCAATCACGTACAGATTGTTCAAGTTACCTCCGGGACGGTTGGAAACGTTGTGCGAGGACTACGGCCAGTACGCGGTGTACAAAGGAACGATCGAAGGCAATCCGAACGCGTATTCTTTGGACGATCACCACAGATTGGAAACTGGCAAGCCGATGTTGGTTTGCGGGAACACCGGATCGATGTTGGGCGAGACGTGGTTGGGCAAGCACTTCGACGTGGTTGGCGATCGATCGAAACATTACGGACTGTTCGATTGCGGGCCAAGTCCAGTGGCCGCGTCGAGTGGTGGTGCCCCCGCTGGCGGGGCGTGCTGCTAGAAGAGAAAACGCACGAGAAACAAAAACAAACGATGTAAATAAAAAAACAAACATATACTACTTGGTACGTACCAGTTACACACAAATAAGAAGATACTATTTATTGAATACGCGGTTTAAAATTCATTAAAACATTATACGTGTATATATATAAAGCTCTTTTCGTCGTCGTCGTCGTCATGTTTCATACGTCCGTGATGATGATGATGATGATGTTAATTCAGTTCTTTTAATGTGTTGTTGTACAATCCCATCCGTTTCTCTCTCGCTCCTTCTCGCGAAACGAATACGCGTGATATATGTAAAATTTAGACGCGAGCGTAAAAAACATAAGAACTTTAATGCCTTCTAATGTTTATTCCGCTCGCAAAACCAAAATTTTACGCTGGAGACCCTTCATCGTTCGGCGTCGGCGGCGGACTCGGAACCGATCCCGGCAACGGTGGCGGAGGGCTCGGCGGCGGCGGCGCTTTGATCTCCGACTCCGTGTAAATGCCTTGGACGGTGATCGCAGTCACCGAGTTCTTCTTCAGCAACTCCACAAACGCCTTGTTCGCATCTCCTTCTACCGAATACACCAACGCTTCAATCTTCGTCTTCAACTCACCAGCGTGCTCCACATCTCTCGCGTACGCCACGTACCCAACGTCCACAAACCCATAGTACCCTTTCAAACTTCTTCTCTTCTTCCACACTTTGTCTTCCACCAACGTCACCTTGGTCCCGTTGCTCGGGATGTTCAAATACTCCGCCATGGACAACGTAAACGAACTTCTCTGCGCCGCTTTAAACGAATCCGTGCTGTATCCTTCGATGGCCATTCGCGACGAAATAGACGCGATCGGGGTATAAAATCCGCTGCCCGTGTAGGCGACAAAGTTCGGGTCCTCCTTCTCCGGTTCGTACACGTACAACCCAAAAATCAACCCCATGACTAACATTAAAAATCCAAAAGCGGTGAGTTTCTTACACACGGACTCCGAGCAGCACAACACTCGACCGTCCCACTCTTCGTCCTCTAACCACGGAATCCCTTCGAACCCGCCGCCTTTCTTCCCGCCTCTCTCGCGCTCCAAAGAGACGTCGCCTTTGATTTTTTCCAAGAATTGATTGTTGCTCGGCGCCATCCTTCTTTCTTTCAAAACTTTTGATCTATACACGAACAGCGCGCGCGCAGAAGAGTAATAAAAGAGGTTTCTCTCTCGGTCAGTCTCTTATATTTTCTCGATCGATCTTCGCGACGAACAATAAATAACGAGGAGAAGAGATCGATCGATCGTCTCTTTTAGTAAGCGCTCTCTCCGCTCTTCTCGAAGTAAAAAAGATTACACGGGCAGCACAAAAACGCGTTCGCGCTCGGTGTGCGTGATCCGCCCGTTTGAAGCGTGTTGTGGGGGAGATCTTCTATAAAATTTCACGAGAGTAAACTCTTTCCTCGTCAAATCGATCTGGGAACAGTAAAGAGAGAGAAAAAGAACCGCGCAGAACAACGTACCTTTGGGCTCGGCTATGTCTCTCTCTCTCTAGTATTCGTTTACGCTTCTCTCGTTGGGCTACTAATATGTGAGGATGAGTGATGGAAATTTGGAGTTTCCTGCGTGCTGGCCGAAAAAAAAAACGAATCGGCGTCTTGTTTGATAATTTAGGGCTTCATAAAAAAAAACAAAAAGATATATTATTCTTAATTCACTCTTAAACTCCATCTGTCGTTCATACCATGAGAAATCCATCGCTTCCCATCAGCACAGCGAAATTAAGCCTCATTGGGCGCCAATAGTATTGCGGTTAGTAATAACGTGAGAAGTCGGCGTGATGACAGGTATTT
>Ga0181599_1002254_pt1 | contig 17569 bp, 14 predicted proteins | sample 041ome_3_FD_148658 | JGI IMG/M metagenome (GOLD analysis project Ga0181599, IMG submission 148658) | Coastal salt marsh microbial communities from the Groves Creek Marsh, Skidaway Island, Georgia - 041405US metaG (spades assembly) | ecosystem: Environmental > Aquatic > Marine > Intertidal zone >...
ACGCGTAACACCCTGCGCGGCGCGAGACGCCGACGCGCGCGCGCGCGCGCGACGACGATCGGCGAGCGACGAGGACGCGCGCGCGAACGCGTCCCGATCGCGCGCGCATGGTGTGCTGCGCGAAGAACGCGTCGAGCGACGCGCGGTCGGTGCGCTCGCGCGAGAGCTCGGACGACGAAGACGCGCGCCGAACGGCGACGACGGCGTCGGAGAGCGACGAGGAGACGCGCGTCGTCGACGATCGCGACGACGATGCGTTCGCGAGGGATCGCGACGAGGACGTGGAGGCGGGCGGGGGGGACGGGCGCGGAGGGGGGGGGCGACGAAGCGCGTGGGATCGCGCGGGCGGCGACGGCGCGAGCGACGGGGACGAGTCGCCGTCGCACAGCACGTTCGGTAGAGACAGCGAACGGAGGCGAAGGATGCGTAAGACGTCGAAACTCGTCGCCGAGCGCTTGGGCGGGGTCGATAGCGATGAGAGCGATGACGATGAGTTCGCGAGCGGGTTGGAGCGGGCGCGAAGCGCGAGACGACGAGGCGGGGACGAAGAGGAAGGATTCGGGTTCGTTACTCAGGCTGATTTGACGAGGCGCGAGGAAGAGCGCGCGCGAAAGAAACGCGAAGAAGAGCGGCGCGCTTTGGAGGCGGAACGCGCGCGCCGAAAGGCGGAAAAGTTGGCCAAGAAGGAAGCCAAGCGCGAGGCGAAGCGCGACCGCGAGCGCGCTCGCGAGGAGAGCGAGACTGCTTCATTGCTAGATGGCGGTCGCAAGCGCAAGGTTCGGCGGTCGTTTTTCGGGATTAAGAGTCACGTCGTCACGTACACCGTCGTCGCGGTCTCCGCCGTCGTCGCGTGTGGCATCGGCGCCGTGCTTTACTCGAGCGCCGCATCGCCGAGAACGATGGAAATCAGAGGTGGCGCGGGGACGCTTACGACGGCTGATCCCTCGCTTCAACCGTTAAAAGCGACGACGGATAAGATTTTGAAAGGCTTAAAAGGAAGCTTGAAACGCGTGACCGCGGGCACGAGCAGTGTAGACGACGTCGCCGACGAAACCGAGGAATCCTCGTCGAAGACGTCAAAGACAAAATCAGCTTTGAAGAAAAAGTCTTCAACCACGAAGGATGAAGAGGATGAGAACGATGACCTCGACGCAGACGATGACGTCGATGTCGACGTTGATGATGCAGTCGTCGACGACACGGATGACACCGACGAGAAAAAGTCGACAAAGCGTAAGAAGTCTAGCAAAAAGTCGAAGCCATCGGAGGCGTCGCTCGGCGTCACGCCGTCCATCAAAGACGAAGAAGACGAGGAGGAGGAGGAAGATGACGACGTCAAGGCCACGCCATCGTGTGCACCCGTGCAAATTGAGTCTAAGCACGGTATTTATAGACAATACAACAAGGCTTGCATGGAAGATTCCGGCGATGTCCTCGGGTGCGTCGAAAAATCGAGCGAAGGTTGTCAAAGTTGTTACCTCGACGACTCCCCGGCCGCGACGCAGAGCAGTTCGTATTCGCGATGCTCTCATCATGTGTGCAGCGCGTACAGCGTTGAGGGTTGCGATCCCAAACCAGCGAAGGCAAAGAGTGACGACGACGAAAGCGATGCGGAGGATGGCAACGCCGACGACGAAGACACCGCCGACACGGCGCCCACCGTTCGCGCGAAACCCACCCTTGGAGTCACGCCGACGGTCAACGTCGAAGACGAAAACTGCCTGCCCAACCTCGAAGATGCCAAGCGAGGGATATTTCAATATACCGAGCGTTACTGCCGCACATTCGGCCACATCGACGTGGACTACGCCGGGTGCATTGCCATCGGGAAATCGTCGTGTCGCATGTGCGCCACGCGAAGCGCGCGCGGCGCGTCCTCCGTTTTCGCGCTTTGTCCGCGAAGCGTGTGCCAGAACCACGATTTGCTGTTCGAACAGTGCGAGAAGGATGATTAGAGGCCCGCCCGGGCGACCTTAGCCAACGAATACTACACGTAGCCGCGCGTTGTCGCCTTCTCGTCTCGCCTCCTCGGCGCCCACACACCTCGACGCCTCGATCGACTCGACATGGAGCAAACCGACGCTTACGATGCCTACGTCGATGACGGCGATCCCGTGGACCTCGCCATGGCGTGGGAAGCTGGCGAGGCCCGGCGCCGTCGCGAGAACGCCCTGTTGACCAAACCAGACCATGCCGAGGCAGTGCGCGACCGACTGACGAAGTTGACCGACGCCGAACGAGCCGTTTTGGACGAAATCAGCGTCGAAGATGGGCTGCATCGCACACTTCGACACGTCATCGAGGACGCGTCGAACGGAATCGACGACATTTTGGACGCTCCGGACGATACCAACTTCTTGCGCTGGACGCCACGGCGCTTTGCGATCGAAGGAGGCGCGTTTCGCACGCGATTGGTCAACATAACGAACGCCACGCCCGCGCCCGCGTCGGCCGCGGATGATCAATAGGACGTTAACGCGCACGAAAACGACGCGCGATCGAATCGAACACGCGATGACATTAGAAATTTCGTGAAGGAGGAAAGAAATCAGAAATCTGTGGCACTATTACAGTTCGCGAGCGGGCGATTTAGAGGTAGAAGTCGCGTTGTCTCGATTCCCCGCCGACTTCCTTCAACTTCTTCAAAATCTTGGAGAAGTATTCTTCTAAATATTGTTCGAGCGTCGTCACCTCGTCTTCGCTCATCCCCAAAGTCTTGTAAGTCTCCGTCATGTCGGCTTCAAACTTGATGCCGCTCGCCAACACTTCCGCGAAAGCCAGGCGGTCGCTCGCCGCCGAAGACCATTGGAAGAAACGCGTGAAGGCACGGGTGAACTTCAACAAACCAACCGGTACGTTGCTGACCTTGGCTTCGGCGCCGCCGAGCTTTTCACACAAAGCGATGACTTCGCGTACGCTGTACGACTTCGGGCCGGCGAGCGTCATGATCTTGTTCGCGGCTTCGTCTCTGCGAACGGCGGCGAGAGTCATCTTCGCCACATCTTGCGTGTCCAAGTATGCCGTGCGCGTGTCATCATCCGTACCCCAAAGCGGCTGCTCCTCGAGCACCGGCACGGCGTATCCCGCGATGAGCGGTTGCATGAAACCGCACAATCGCAGCACCGTGTAATCCATCCCGCTCACTTTCAAGTACTCCTCCACGGCGTACTTCATGTTCATCAACGGCACTTCTCGGTGCTTATCGCACTGATCGATGGAGTAAAACACGTATCGCGAGATCCCCATCGCCGCGGCCGTTTGAATCGTCGCGCACTTGGCTTCCCAGTCGATCGCGTACGAGTCCTCCTCCGGTCTCGCCGTCGACGCGTCAATCACCGTGTGCACCCCCACGAACGCCGGCGGCAGCGTTTCGGGTTTCGTCAGATCCGCGCTGACCGTCGTGGCGCCCCAATCCCGCAAGAAATCCGCCGGATTTTGTCTCGGTCGCACCAAGCACCGCACGTCGTAGCCCTCGTCCAGGGCCCGTCTCACCACCTGTCTCCCGAGCGTTCCCGTCGCGCCGATCACCAGCATCGACGTCTTGCGCACCGGCGTTCCGCTCGTCGCCGCGCCTTCGCTCGTCAGCGCCGATTCACCGCCGCTCTCCGCGCGCACGCGCACCGCGCGCGTCGCGCGCCGTCCCGTCGCTTTTCCCGATGTCCCCATCGACGTCGTCGTTCGCCGCGTTCGCGCGAACGTCTCGCGCATCGTCGCGCGGTGCATCGCGAGCGGTTGCATCGTGCGCGAACTTCGGCGCGAGTGCGCGCTTCGGCGAGTCGGACGCGGCGCGCGCGACGGAGTGCGGCGCGCGCGCGCCGTCGTCGACGGGATGGATAAGTGACGTCACGCGCGCGAGACCGATCGAGCGATGCACACGGAACATTTGGACATTTGGAGTTACAGCGTCGGCGAAACCGCGCGCGTCAGAGCATGTCCTCGGACGCGTCGAACGCGCCCGAGGGCGGCGCGCGGCGCGAACGCGGCGGCGGCGCGCGGCGCGAACGCGGCGGGGGGCGAGCGTCGCGCGGCGGCGGCGACGCGCGGACGTCGCGGGCGTCGCGGGCGTCGGCGGGCGGACGACGCGCGGCGGCGCGCTCGCGTCTCGCGGGAGGATCCCAGTACGCGTCGACGGTTTCGTACTCGCGCGATTGACGGCGATCGTCGCGGACGACCCAATCGGAGAAACCGGGGCGGTCGCCGTAGCCGCCGTCGACGTCGCGACGTTCGTACGCTTGCGTCGGACGCATCAGCGGGATGCCCTCGCGAACGGGGCTTCCGGACGATTGGCGCTGCTCGACGCCGCGCGCGGCGCCGCCGCGACGTCGAAAGAAGGCTTCGTACTCGTCTACTTCGGCGCGACGGCGCGATCGCGACGGCACGGCGCGGCCGTAGTCGTCGTAGTAGACGTCGTCGTAGTAGGCGTCGCTTCCAAACATCATCTCTTCCTCCTCCCACGGCGGCACGGTCAACGCCAAGCGCTGTAAAACGCTCATGCTGAGTTGTTCGACTCGACTTTCGGCGTCTTCGGCGACGATGATGCGTTCGGTTCCGCAGTCTAAAATCTCAACGACGTCCACGGCGTACGTCGACACCACGCCCTCGGGCACCGTGGGCACGCCCCACGCGTCGACGATCAACCTCGCGATGGCGCCGTCCTCGGGATCGAATTCGAAATCCCGCACTCGACCGATAAACTGCCCACTCTCGGTGACGACGTCCTTCCCCACCACCGCGCTGTATCCGTACGAGCTCCATCGCCGCTCCACCGCGCGCTCGTCGTGTACCAAAATCACGTCCCCGACTTGCCTCAGCGACTCCAGCAGCACGTGGTCTACCGTCCCCACGAACGCGTTTTGTCGAACATCTAACGCCACGACCTCCCACGTATCGGTGTCCACCCACAAATCCGTCGCCACGCCCAATCGCGACCCGCTCGTGCGCGTCACGACGAGCTTATTCAGAATCAACCCTCGCGTGAGCAAGATTTCCGCCGTTTGCGCTCGCGCCGCGTTCGCGCCTCTGATCGCGCTCGCGCCCCCGCTCGACGACCTCGCGCGCGCACCACTTCCTCTCGCCATCCCCGGCGACGACGACGACGCGTCTCTCGCGCGCGAATCCCGTCTCGCGTCGTCGTCGCCGCGCGCGCCGCCGTCTCTTAACCTCTCCCCCTCGTCGCCATTCGCCGCGCGTCCCTCCATCGCGCGTCGGCCCCCGATCGCGCGCCGCGTCGCGCCGTCGCCGTTCACGAACATCACGTCACCGTCGTTCCCTCGCCCGACGCTTCCCGGTCGTCTCTCGTCGTCGTCGTCGACGTTCGCGCGCGCGTCCCCGCTCGCGGGCGTCCCATTCGTCGACGCATTCGCGCGCGTCGCGCGTCGTCTGATCGCGCGCGCACCGCGTCGGTCGTCGAGCGCGATCGGGACGTTTACGCTGCGGCAGAGCGCGCGCGCGTGCGGCGTCGGAGACGCCATGACGCGCGACGCGCGCGGTAATGCGTCGCGCAGCGTCCAATGCGCGCGGCGTCGCCGGCGCGCCCGGGCGCAGGCTGGACAAAACGGTTTTCGCGATTTCGGCACTAATAGATCTAAATCACGGTAAATACGTAGAAAACTCGACGAGAACTTAAGTTATGTGCGATGCTCTTAGTCGCCCTGCACTAAGTTTGTGCGTAAGTGTGCAGGCTGGACAAAACGGTTTTCGCGATTTCGGCACTAATAGATCTAAAGCACGGTAAATACGTAGAAAACTCGACGAGAACTTAAGTTATGTGCGATGCTCTTAGTCGCCCTGCACTAAGTTTGTGCGTAAGTGTGCAGGCTGGACAAAACGGTTTTCGCGATTTCGGCACTAATAGATCTAAAGCACGGTAAATACGTAGAAAACTCGACGAGATTAGAGTTGAGGTTTCGACCGGGGTGGCGCGCGGGCGTTACGCGAGCGTTTCGAGCGAACAATCGAATCGATGCGACGTCAGAATCGCGCGACGGAGGAGAACGACGCGACGACATGAGCGAACGCGATGCGGGATCGTTCGGCCCGTTCTTCGAGATCGCGGGATCCGGGTACGCGATCGACGAGCCGAACACGCCGGAGTATCGACAGATGAAGTACGGGTGGCAGTCGGAGTGGACGATGGAGGAGGACGGGCAGGAGCGGTTCGCGCGGCTGAAGAACCCGTGCGTGGCGTACGATTTGCCGGAGAGTAAGAGAAACGCGTCGGACGTGCTCGAGGCGTGCGAAAGAGCAGTGCGCGGGGGGAAGGTGACGCGGTGTTACGTGCCGGAGGGAGAGGATTTCGCGTTCGTGACGTTCGCGCGCGACGAGGACGCGGCGACGTTGTGCGAGCGCGGTCTTTCGTTCGACGACGACGAAAACGACGACGACGGCGTTCGAACGAATGATGACGGCGAAAACTCCGAGCGGTCGACGAAATCGAAGAAGACGTACACCGTGGAGGCGTTGAAAATTCCCGGTCCGGCGCTCGTGGGCTGGCGCGAGCGCGTGCGCGCCAAAGCGACGGCGGCGTGAGCGCCCACCGCCAACGCGCGCGCTCGATTCATCGACGAATCGTTTAATATCAACGTTTTACGTTCGTTTCCGCGTTATCGACGCCCGATGTCCGTCTCTTCGCGCGATGTCCGTCGCGCTCGACGTCGCCCCGCGCGGTCTTGAAATGTGACGTCACTCGCGTTCGTCCCATGTCCACACTTCTCCGCGCGCTCGCGTCGCGCGATACCGACGAACCGTGTCGCGCGCGATGTCAACCGCGTCTGCACCGCGCGCGGCGTGCGCTCGAGCGCAAAGACGCGCGCGCGCGACGTCGCGAACGCCGTCGGCGGCGCCGATGCGTCGTGGCGTGAAAACATCCGCGCTCGATACGAGCGCGCCGGCGTCGCGCGCGAACCCGCTGTCGTTCCTGGACGACCTGCGAACGCGCATCGAAGACGCGCTGCCCGAGGAAGCGAAAAAGGCGGCGCTTCGCGCGGCGTACACCTCGAGCGCGGGACTTCGGTTTGCGTTTTTTCTGTCCCAAGGCGTGGCGAACTCGCGCGGGACGGATGGACGAGACATCGACGTCGGGGCGATCGCGCAGGCGGTGGCGAGAGTGGTGATGAGTGACGATGGGAATGGGAACGCGAGCGCGGGGTCGGCGACGCCCATCGTGCGGAAGACGATGGATGGGAGCGATATGTCGGAGGAGCAGGCGCAAGAGGTGAGCGAATTTTTGGAACAGCACATGGGGGCGATTTTGGACGTGTTCAAGCGCGAGTGCGAGTTCATCGAAAATGGGACGTATAAGTTTCCGTATGATATGGATCCCAGCACCGCGCCGGCGGCGCAGTGGAATCCCTTGGCGGTGAGCGCGTTGGCGAACGCGAACGCGCGAGATCAACGCGTCGTCGCTGAGCGAAGAAAGGCGAAGAAGGGGCAAGAATTGCGCGAAACTTACGTCGCCGATCCGAAGAGATATCCGGACTATTACTTACAAAACTTTCACTACCAAACCGATGGGTGGTTGAGCGCGCAGAGCGCGCGATTGTACGACTTCCAAGTTGAGCTGCTGTTTTTGGGATCCGCCGACGCCATGCGTCGTCGGGCGTTGCCGTACATCGCTGATTTCATGCGCAATCGCGACGCGAGCACGACGAAGCACTTGGATGTGGCGTCTGGCACCGGACGTTTTTTGTCTTTCGTGCGCGATAACCACCCCGAGTTGCAAAGTACGGCGCTCGAGCTGTCTCCGCACTACCTCGAGTCCACGCGCAAATTGAACAAGCGTTTCGAAGGCAAGGGCGGTAGCCTGCGCCTCGTTGAAGCGAACGCGGAAGACATGCCTCTCGAGGACAACGAATTCGACATGATCACCAACGTCTACCTCTTCCACGAGCTTCCGCGCGCGGTTCGCATGACGGTGGCCAAGGAAATGGCGCGCGTGTTGAAGCCGGGCGGCAAGCTTTTCTTCGTCGATAGCGTGCAAATTGGCGATGGTAAAGAAAATGGGATGGAAGGCGCGTTCGAGCTCGCCCTCGATCGTTTCCCTGCGTTCAACCATGAACCGTACTACAAGGATTATGCGGTGACGAACTTGGTCGAGCTCTTTGAAGAAGCCGGTTTGCGTCACGAAGCCACCGCCACGGCGTGGGTTTCGAAGACCATGGTCTTTTCCAAGCCATTCGATGGTCAAGAACTCCCGCGCGCCGCCGAGCTCCCGGTAGTGGTACCGCAAGAGGTGGAAACCCCTGCCGCGGTGGTTGAAGCCGTCGCCGAAGAAAAACCCTCAGAAACCGAATCCGTCGGCGACGATGAGCCGGAAATCGGCACCCGCAAGTTTTAAATGAAGGCGCACGTGTATTTATTTCTCATTACTACATATGTTTTAATTTAACAACAAGCGACTACCAACCACTCCGTGCTAACCTCGCCCGAGCGCGTGCCGGTTGGCTGTGTTGAACGCGTCCAGCGACCACACGATTGCCTCTTCGTTGAAGTGTGCGACGAACGCCACGAGAACGACGATGCCGACGACGTTCTCGACTAAACCCGGACTCGTGCGGCCACTCAACATCAATCGATGGCTCGCTGCGTCTTTGTACCCTCTCGATATCACGGCGTCGCTAATCGCCGCCGAGTTGGCGAAGAGCGAGTCTAAAAGCCGTTCCAACAATCGCCCCGATAAATCTACGCTTCCGCGCCACCCGAGCGCGCGCCAGTCGATGTCACGCGCCGCTAATCCTAAGCTCAGATTCCGCACTTCCTCGAAAACGATCGAGGTGAAGCGAAGCGATAGCAACAGGGTGAAAATTACCTCCTCCACGGGCACGCGAAGCGCGCGAAGCGGCGCGAGATACCAGCGCAACCCAGCCGCCATGGCCTCCGGCGTCGTCACACACAGCGCTAAATGCGCGCTTTGTAACACCGTAAACGTCATCGCCGACGACGTCACAGCTAAATTGATCCCTTTCCTCGTCAGCTGTAGCGGCCCGAGATGAAACAACACGTACTTGTACGAGCTCGCGAGCTCGGGTAACCCCTCCAACCCCTCTAAACTCGCCGGAGGCTCCCTGGTCGACACCACGGGCGCCACGGAATCCGCTCCGATCGCCACCGCGACGAAAAACACCGCGCAAACCGTCATCAACGACTGCAACTGCGGTCTCCACACTCTCCGCGGCAACGCCGCCACAGTCGTCGCCGTCAACAACGCGCACGTCGCAATCTTATCATCCACGCTTCCGCTCGCCGGAAGCAGCAACAGCGCCGCCAACCACGCTTGCTTCACCCTCGCGTCCATCCTGTGCAACGGCGACGTGGGCGAGCTCACGAACGACCCGATCGGCACCGCCGGGAGTTCCAAAAACTTCGTCAGCGCGCGCTGCGCCGCCGGAGGCTTCCGCTCGCGTCGCCGCGCGCCATCGTTCGCGCCCGCGCCGCACGTCACGTCGCGCGCCAACGCTCGCGCGTCGTTCGACGCCGCGCGCGCGTCCCCGCGCGCCGTCCTCGCGCCGCGCGCGCGCCGTCCCCGCGCGCGAACCTCGACCTCGACCTCCGCGCGCGCGTCGCCCTCGCGCCGCGCGCGCGCCGCCGCGCGCGCGCCGCGCGCCGCGCGCCGTCGCCCGCGCGCCGTCGCCGGCGTCCGAGCCGTCGCGCGCGCCGTCGCCGTCGCCGCGCGCGTCGTCGTCGCCATCGCGTCGTCGTGTGCGGCACTCGTCGTCGCGTCGTCGCGCCGCGACGCCGCGCGCGCGCCGCGACGCCGCGCGCGCCGGTGCGGATGCCCCGCGACGACGGCGACGACGCGCGCGGCGTGATCGAGACGGCGAGCGACGCCGCGCGCGCGAAGCGGTGCGTCGACGAAGCGAATTCGCGAGCTCGAAGCGGCGACGATTCGACGCGCGCTGACGCGCTCTCTCGCGCGCAGGGACATCGCGCGACTCGGCTACGTCGACGACGCGCACGTCGAGGCGTTCGCGCGCGAGACGGGCGCGAGCGGCGCGAGGCACGCGCCGCTGGTGCACAGAGGGTACTGGGCGCGGTCGACGGCGACGCGGGCGCTGAGCGACGCGTTCGGAAGCGCGGTCGGCGATGGACGGTTCAACGTCGTGAACGTGGGATGCGGGTACGACACGATCGGATTTTATGTGATGGAACGGTGGGCGAACGCGCGGGTCGTGGAGGTGGATCACGAGGAGGTGACGAAGGAGAGGCGAGCGAGGAGCGAGGCGAGCGCGGGGACGGCGGCGGCGGCGGCGTCGGAGATGTACGATTTGCGGGCGTGCGACGTGCGAGACGGGGAGGCGCTGGCGCGGATTTTTGAGGAGGTAAAATTGGATTGGTCCGCGCCCACGCTCGTGATCGCGGAGTGCGTGTTGGCGTATTTGCCGCCGGGGAAGTCGGACGAGGTGGTTAGATTTTTCGGCGAACGCGTCGAGCGAGGGGCGTTCATCTCGTACGATCCCATCGAGCCCGACGATGCGTTCGGACGACAGATGGTGCGCAACGTTGAGAGTCGTGGGTGTGCGTTCGCCGGTATCAGGGACGCCCCGAGCGTTGCGGGCGCTCGAGCGAGGTTTGAGCGGAACGCGTGGCGGCGCGCCGAGGCGTACGACATGAACGAAGTGTACGCGAGGTTAGATCCCGTCGAGCGCGCGCGAATCGAGCGAATAGAATTATTCGATGAGTTCGAGGAGTGGAAACTCATCATGGCGCATTATTGCGTGTCGGTCGGCGTGAACGACGACGAAGGGGGGGGTTTAGCAGATTTCGGCCTGAGATAAAGACTGCACGAGCTTCAGCGCGTGTCGTTTCAAAGTAGAAAGAATTTGTTGTGCTAGGTGATATCAAGTGCTAGGCGCGTCGTTCGTGCGTTCAATCGCCCCGATGCGCGCGCTCGAGTTTGGCTATTTTATCTTCCACCCACTTCCCGTCGAACCTTTGCAATCGCAAGAAGCCGGCTTCGCCCGCGCTCGCGAGCCACCAACCGCCGCTCTCATCCTTCGACCATCGCACGCAATGTTGTGCAGTCGTCGGTGTTTCTCGCGTCCCTGGCATCGCCGCACGATCGGCGGGAAACAAATCCGTCCCGCCCTTCAAGCTGACCTGCTCGCTCGAGGTGATGAAGTCGAAGCACTCTGGCGGCGTCACCGGGTTGGCATCCGCGACGCGATTCGTCGCCGCGTCATACGCTAGCATTCCCGCGCACGTATCGAACACGTCGGGTCGTGATTTAATGGTTCTACTCACGTATCGCATCGGAGACACACATATGACGCCATTTGACGACGCACAGGCGACCATGGCGGCGGCGGAGGTTGGATCCGAGCTCGCGCGAGCGTCCACGCTCCAGGGAGAGCCTCGCCCTGGCACGGCGTGCTGCGTCGAAGGCCGCGCTCCATCGTCCGAGGCATTCGCCGTGAGATCAAACTGTTGTACCAGCATCTTCGTCGCACCTTTCTTCTTCCCCGACGATCGATCGGAGGTTTCAAAGCCCACCACGAGGGTGCCTCTGGGGAGCCACGCCATGTCGAGCGTCCACGGCTGTCCTCGCTCGTACGCATCACCGATCGGCGCGAAAGGCGCGCGCAGATCAAATAACTGCGGCTTCACCGCGTAATCGTTCCCACACGCGATGATGTTCGCGCACACGGACTCGTCTTCGGCGAACTCTCGCGGCGGCCATCGCACGGCTCGACACGGTCCCGCCTGCGCCGCCGCCGCTACGACAAACTTCGGATACGTCGGCGCGCCACCGAGCGATTTCTCGTCAATATCCCAAACGACGACTCGCCCACTCGTGCATCCCGCGGCGAGACGTCCCGGAACGACCGCGTTCCAATCCAACCGCCACGGCGCCCCGTACTCTTTCGGCACGACGCCGACGAACTCCGCCTTCGCCTCTTCGACCACCCCGTTCTCTCCCCCTTTCGTCACCTCCACCACGCACACCTTCACCTCACCATCGCCCGAGCTCACCGCCAGCGCCCCCACGGCGTCATCCGTCGCCCGATCTCCTAAAAATTCCATCGTCGGCGACCACTTTACGTCCAAAGCGCACCCCCCCGCGTGCGTCAGCCCTTTCACCATCACCGTCCCGTTCGCCCCCCCTCCCGTCTCCACGCGCCACACTTGCACCATTCCCGTTCCTCGGCACGCGCCGACGTCGCGCACGGCGTGCGCGTGATGTCCCGCGCCTCGCGCCGCCGCCGCCAACCAACCGCCGCCTTCGCCTTCGCGCGCGTCCGCCGTCTTCGCGCGCGCGAGCCAATCCATCGTCCACACCGCACCGCCGAGATACGCGACGTAATCATCGACCACCGCGCTCGACGCCGACGCGCGCGCGCGCTGCATCGCGGCGTTTCCGCGCGTAATCCTTTTGCATTCAAAAAGTGCAAATTCAATCGTCCCCGACGACGTCGCGTCGTCCCGACCGTCGCTTCGCTCGAACGCGCGCGCGGCGACCGAGGGCGAGCGCGCGCGCAAGCCATCCATGGCGCTTCGCGATCGCCGGCGTCGTTTTCGCGCCGCGACGGCGCGAAGCGCGATCGTCACTGAATGACGCTCCAAGACCGCGTGGACGCGCTGTCGGGCGCCGTACGTCCGCTCGATCGCGCCGGCGCGTCGCGCGACCCTCGCTCGAGCTCGCGCCGCGACTGACGACGGTCGACGCGCGTCGCGCGCGCCGCGCAGGTGACGATTCGATTGTCCCACGATGGCGAGTCCACGCTCGTTCGCGCGCCGCGCTGCGCGCCGCTCGGCGCGTTTCTCGCCACGGCGCGCGCGCGAAGCGCGCTGACGAAACTCTTGCGCGTGCCCGAGGACTTCGACGCGCTCGAGGCGCGATGGGACGGCGGCGAGGGCGACGGTCGGGCGTTGGCGCTCGGGACGGCGGTCGGGACGTGCGCGGACGGCGCGAGACGTCGCTCGGACGACGTCTACGGCGTCGCGCTGCGCGCGGTGAACGGGAGAGAGCGATTGGACGCATCGGACGCCGCGGCGGACGACGGTTGGGGGCGAATGGAGCGGGAGTGTCGACACGCGTTTTTCAACGGGTTGAAGGAGGCGACGTACGCCACGCGGGCGAGCGCGGCGAGGGCGATGACGATGTCGAGCGAGGACGCGGATGCGATGTGGGACGCGGTGGTGCGCGGGGACGCAGACACGCTGCGCAGGGCGGAGAAAGTAGGGGACGCGGTGCGAGAGGGGAGGAAGCGAGCGGTGGTGCCCGTGCGAGTGTACGAGACGCGAGGCGACGATTTCGCGAACGCGACGTTCGCGAGCGCGCCGGCGAGCGTTGAGCGGCGAGGGACGACGGTGGGGGACGCGTTGCGCGCATTCGGTGTGGACGTAGACGCCGTTGAAATCGTGCTCGCGCAAGGCGTCGAGGTTGGGTTAGATTTTGATTTAGAGCAAACGTACGAGGCGCTGCGGCACGCGGACGCGTTTCTGTACCTCGTGGCGCACGTCGCCTCCACTTTGTAACGTTACAACAATTATTGTACCTAATGCACAGAATCTAATGCGATGGGAATCGTTCTCATTTGAAGAGGGATGTGCGTCCGCTGGACGGCGCCGTCGCGATGGGGGTCTTTTGCTCGGCGCGAGAAAAGTCGAAGAGACCGACGCCTTTCGTCTTCCGCTTTGTCGCGGGCGACGCGTTCGGGCTGACGTAATTCTTCGCCGGTTTGATGGTGAAATCTTTCAGCATGTCCATCGGCGCGCGATCGCGCGGCGTCGCTGTGCGAGTGATTTGGCGAGTGATCGTCTCGTATTTGTTCTTCGCCGGCTTGACCTCTGTCTTTGGTCGGTTTGCGCGTTTGGCAAGCAACGCTTCAGATATCTTTGGCCTCGCCTCCTGCGGTCGCGCCGCTGGAAGTAACGCGGGTCGACGAATGCCACTCGCAATTTCGGCGTTCATACGCGCCTTGTGCCTTCGGTAGGCGCGTTGCAAGGCGACGACGGCCCAAATCATAATTTTCATCTTTCGAATTTGCACGCGACCGGTTTCGGGAACTTGTTCGTATTCACGAAGCGCCGAGCTCACTTGGCCTAACTCGGTGAATGCATCGCCACGGCCGATGACGGCGTTTTCGTGCGTCGCCGTCACCTCGGAACTGTCGGCGAATTTCGTCTGTCCCTCGGACACGCACCCGTACCCGCGCGCGGCGCGCAACGCGTCCTCCTGCAGTTGCATGAACGTCGCCAGTTCTTTCGCGCGCCCGTACGCCTTGACCGCTATGGTGGGGATCTGGAATCCATTCAAATACAGATTTCCAATCTCGAGCCAAATCTTCGGGCTCGTGGGTTCCATCTTGCACGCCTCGACGTAGCACGCGTCCGCGGCGTCGAAATTCCCCGTCTCGGCGTGCACGCGCCCCTTCGTGTACAAGCCTTCGGACGTTTTCTTCACCACATTCGCTTCAGTGAGCTCGCGAAGCGCTCGCGCGGCGTCTTTATCTCGCTCGTACCGGTACCACGCCACCCTGATGACGTTCGTGGTACGAATCGGCTTGTGCAAAGGATCGGAACACACCGACTTCATGCACCGAGACTCCTCCTCGGGCAAGCGTAATACTCTATAACACGACGCGATTTCGCACAAAACATCCCCAGTCCCGAGCGATGCCTCCATCGGTCGTTTCATGACTTTTCTAAAACATTCCAGCGCGTAATCCGCCATCTGCAAGCTCAAATACATCTCTCCGCACGCCAAGTACACCTGCGTCGCGCTCGCGTCTCGCGGCCCGTCGGGTTGCAATACGAGCGCCGTCTCGTACGCCAACAACGCGCGATTATACCTCCCCGCCATTTGACACGCGCGACCGATGCGAAACATCACCTCTCCGTCCACCAATCCCTTGATCGACGCCTTACTCGAGCTCTCGTTCGCCTTGCGCAAGAACGCCGCCGCGATTCGCGGCTTCTCCTTCGCAAACGTCTCCTCGTCCCCCCCGTCATCGTACGTCTCCTCGCACTCCTCGCCGTCCCTTCGCTCTCGCCCGAGCACACCCTCGGGTTCATTCTCTTCGCCCTCGCGCGTCGCGCGCTTCTTCGCGATCAACCCGAGCCCTCGCAGCGCCGCCGCGTACGCGCCGCACGCGCGTCCCGGCTCGTTCGCCCCCGCGCGCGCGTCCCCGAGCCTCAACCGCAGCTCGATCCGTTTCCTTCGTCGCGCGCTCGCGTCCATCGGCGCGCGCGCGCGATCGAGCGCCAGCGCGCGCAGCGCCAGCCCGTAGAACGCCGCCGCGTACGCGCACTCGCCGTTCGCGAGCGACAATTGACCTTCGCGCTCGGCCGCGGCCGATTCGACGCGCGCGACGTCCTCGAGCGGCATCGCGAGCGCGAACGCCGGATCCTCGACGACGCGTCGACGCAGATCTTCGTCCATCTCGATCGCGCGCTCGCGCGCGAACCACGGCATGGCGCGCGTCGCGATGCGCCGTCGCGCATCCGATTCCGATTCCGCATCGTTTGCAAACTCTAAAAAGCAAAAGCTAAGGCTACCGCACCGTCGTCGTCGTCGCGATTCGCCGACGCGCGTCGCGTAAAATCTCTCCCTCTCGCGTCGCTCACGTCGATCCTCCCGCGCGCGCGCTCGCGCGTCTCGCCCTCGCGTCGTCGTCCCGCTCGCGCGCGTCCTTGGCCCTGAACGCCTCCGGCGGGAACCACCGCTCGCCGAGCGTCACGTACACCTTCTTGAACGCCGCGCGACGGTGAAACCCGCCGCGATCGCGTCGCTTCGCGCCGTCGTAGTTGCTCGTGCGCACGTCCGTCGTCTTCACGCGCAGCGCGCGCTCGAGGTACGCGCGAACCTCGAGCTTGGTCGCGCGCGGGTCGGCGCGAAAGACGACCTCGTCGACGCCGCGCGCGAGGTCGTCGCGCGACAGTCGAGGCGGTTGGAGCGTCAGGCGCAGGTTCGGGAGCGGGACGACGCGCCCGAGTCGGCGCGCGACCGAGGTCATGGCGCGTCGCGACGTGCGGCGTCCTCGAGCGCGGGGGAATAAACGCGCAGAGATTGAAATCGCGCGATCGCGTTTTTATGTAAAAACGTGTGGGTAAACAGTGTGGTGGCAGGCTGGGTAAAAAAGAGGGACTCGATGGGTCGTGACTCGACGGAGGTGCGAATGCGGCGCGGTTCCGAATTTCAGCCGCGGCGCAAAGCGCGCCGGTTCGACGGTCGGTCGGTTGGACGCCGCGCGTCGACGACGGGGGCGACGCGCGCGTCGATCGATCGCGCGGTCGCGCGAGGCGAACGCACGACCGAGGTCGATGAATGAATGAAGACGACGATGAATGCATCACGCGCGGGGGCTAGAGGTCGAATCGGGACTCGCGCGCGAGCGCGGCGAGCGCGGTGCGCGAGGCGAGCGGGCCGGGGTCCTCGCGGAGGTACGCGGCCCTTCGCACGCCGAGCTCGACGGCGCGAGCGGCGCACATTCGACAGCACTGAAGCGTGACGAGTAAGGTGGTGTCGGGCTCGATCAAACGACGCGCGCGGGCGTCGTCGGCGGGGAAGAGGAGGTTCATCTCGGCGTGGAGGACGGCGTTGCCGCCGTTCGTGTTCGCGGCGACGGCGTAGACGCCACCGCGGGTGGGCGAGTGAAGGGCGGCGAAAACCTTGCGATCTCGACCTCGACGCGATCGTCCCTCGCCCTCGTCGTCGACGCTCGCCTCTAAAGCGTCGGACGCGGCGAGAAAAAACGAGCGCTCGGTCGGCATCGCCTCCAACGCCGGGAGCGCGGCGCGACATCGCGCGCGCGATTCCTCCGCACCGCGCTCGACGGCGCGACGCGCCCAATCCGTGACGTCTTCAAACTCACCGACATCGATCGTCGAACGCACCGCGTCGTCGTCGTCGTCGTCGTCGTCGTCGTCGTCTCGATCGACTCGAACCGTCGTCGCCTTCGTCGCGCACACCTTGACCAACGCCCGCTCGAACGTCGTCAACGCCTTCGCCGTCGTGAACACCCGCCGTCGCATCCACGCGTCGCCGTAGTTCCGTCCATCGCTCTCGCCCCGCATCATCCGCGCCCGCTCGAGTTCGCGCGCGCCGAGCACGAGATTCGTCACCGCCGACCGCGCGTCCGCCGCGCGCGCGCTTCGCCCTCGCGTCGCCGCCGCGGCCGTCCCGCGCGCGCCCGCCGCGACGTGCGCCGTCTCCGCGCCGCCGTGCGCGTCTCGCACCGCGCGCGCCGCGCGCACGTCCGCGGCCGAGGGCTCGTACGGCGCGCTTCGCCGTCGTCGGTCGCGCGCGCGCGACGATTCCGATTCGCTCGCGTCGGTTCGCGCCGACGGTTCGCGCGCGCGCCGCCGCGACGTTCGCCGGCGTCGCGCGACGCGCGCCGGCGCGCGCGTCGACGCCGACGCGCGCGCGGCCATGGCGCTTTGGGCGCGACCGCGGCGCGAACCGACGCGGTCGGGCGGCGGTGACGTGTGCGCAAACAGTGCGGATGTCGTGATACATGTCCGAATGTCCGAAAGTGCGGTTTAGACGCGTTCGCGCGCGCATTCGAGGCACCACATCGACCATCAAACGAACGACGCGAGAAAATACATCCGGGCACGCGCGAAAGCGCCC
>Ga0181599_1002258_pt1 | contig 17550 bp, 17 predicted proteins | sample 041ome_3_FD_148658 | JGI IMG/M metagenome (GOLD analysis project Ga0181599, IMG submission 148658) | Coastal salt marsh microbial communities from the Groves Creek Marsh, Skidaway Island, Georgia - 041405US metaG (spades assembly) | ecosystem: Environmental > Aquatic > Marine > Intertidal zone >...
TCGCTGCGGTGGCCGAGGCGATGCGTGGGCGCGCACTGGTCGACATGCGCAACCTGCTTGATCCGTCCGCGGTGCGTGCTGCAGGGCTCACCTACGACGGCGTTGGCCGCTCGTGAACGCGACGGGGGCGGCGTTGCCGCGAGGCGGCTGGATCATTGTTGCTGGAGGTTCCGGTTTCATCGGGTCGCATCTGTGCGACCGGCTCCTCGCTGATGGTCATCGGGTGGTGATTGTCGACGATCTCTCCACCGGCCGGGACTCGAATGTGGCGCATCTTGCTGGCCGTGACGACGTGCATGTGCTCACCGCGGATGTGTGCAACCCATCGGTCGTCGACACGATCACCAACATGGTCGACGATGAGATCACCGCGGTGATGCACCTGGCGTCACCAGCGTCACCACCGGCGTATCTGGCCCGTCCCCTCGACACCTTGGCTGTGGGCAGCACCGGCACCGCGAATCTGTTGCAGTTGGCCGCGGCCCATCGGGCACGTTTCCTGCTGGCGTCGACCAGTGAGGTGTACGGCGACCCACTCGTGCATCCCCAACCAGAGAGCTACTGGGGCAATGTTAATCCGGTGGGGGAGCGCTCGGTGTACGACGAGGCGAAACGCTTCGCGGAAGCACTCACCGCTGCACATCACCGCATCGGCGCCGTGGACACGCGCATCGTGCGCATCTTCAACACCTACGGCCCACGCATGCAGCCCGATGACGGACGAGTGGTGACCAACCTCGTGCATCAGGCCCGTGCGGGTGAGCCGATGACGGTGTACGGCGACGGGTCCCAGACCCGCAGTTTCTGCTACGTCGACGACCTGGTCAGCGGCATGGTGGCGTTGCTCGACTCGGCGGTGACCGGCCCAGTGAACATCGGCAATCCACACGAATTCACCATTGCCGAACTCGTCGAGGTGGTGCGAGAGGTCACCGGATCGTCATCGCCGGTCGAGTACCGGCCATTGCCGTCCGATGATCCGCGCCAACGTCAACCCGACATCACTCGCGCGCGCACCGAGCTGGGGTGGGAACCCCATGTCGCGCTGCGTGAGGGTTTGGCACGGATGATCGCCGCGCTCGAGTCGTGATGCCTACACTCGCGTGACGTGTGGAGGACGCTGGCCAATCGATCCCGAATGGGTCGTCGTCTCCGTACCGACAGTTTCTCCAACCGTCGTGATGAATTCCGCTCGCTGTTCCGGCGTTCCCGCGAGGTTGTCCTGCTCGCCGCCATCACTGGGGTCGTCACCGGGTTGTTCGTGCGCGGGTTCGAATACCTCGTCGAGCACTCCTACGAGTGGGTGGTGGAGTCACCGCGTTGGGTTGGTGCCGTCGCGCCGGTGCTGGGGCTGGTGGCCACCGCGATCATCTTGCGCACCGTGGGTGGTGGCGCATCGCCGGGAACATCAGATGAGTATCTGCGTGCCTTCCACGACTCGGCATATCGCCTGACGCCGCGGGTGTTGGTGGCCCGGGTGGCGGCGGCCGTCACCACCTTGGGTTCGGGTGGGTCGCTCGGGCTTGAAGGACCGTCGCTGTACGGGGGAGCGTCGCTCGGTGCGGAGATTCAGCGCCGTTTGCCGCGACCGTTCCGCGGCAGCGACCACCGCACCCTCTTGGTGGCGGGTGCTGCGGCGGGCGTGGCCGCCATCTTCAAGGCGCCGGCGACCGGTGCGATCTTTGCGCTCGAGGTGCCCTATCGCGATGATCTCGCGCGACGCATGTTGCTGCCCGCGCTGGTTGCCAGCGCCACCGGCTATTTCACCTTCGTGTCGCTGTCGGACACGGCGCCGTTGCTGTCGGCCACGGTGATCCCCATTCCGCAGTTCGAAATCCGCGACTTGTTCGGTGCGTTGGCCATCGGCGTGGCGTGTGCGATCGGGGCGCGCGCCTTTGCCAAAGTCATCCGGGTGGCCAAGGGCATCTCGGTGCGGTCGTTCCCAGTGCGGCTCGGCCTCGCCACGGTGATGCTCATCTCGTTGTTCGCGTTGTCGTACGAGCTGACTGGGCTCGGTGTCAGCCTCGGCGCCGGTTACGAGGTGTTGCGCGAGTGGTTGTTCATCGAGGCCGATATTGCTGTGTGGCTACTCATTGCGGTGTTCACCATTCGGTGTCTGGCATCGGCGGCGACCCTGATCGGTGGTGGCGTCGGTGGGGTGTTCATTCCCCTCGTGGTTGGCGGTGCGATCGTCGGGCGTGCTGTGGGCGAGGTGGTGCACCCTGAACGGTTCACGTTGTACACGCTGATCGGCATTGCCGCCTTCTTGGGTGCGGGATACCGGGTGCCGCTTGCCGCCGTGATGTTCGTTGCCGAAACCACTGGCCGGCCGAATTTCATCGTGCCGGCGCTCTTCGCAGCAGTCGCCGCCGAACTGGTGATGGGCGATCAGTCGATCACCACCTATCAGCGGCGCCCCGGTCAGCTCTGAGCCCCGTCCTCATTACCCGGCCACCCGGGGTTCGGCACGGCATGGCTCTGCTGCCAAGATCGCGTGATGAGCGATGTATCCACACACGACACACCGATTGCTGTCACGAGTGACCTCCAGGGCACGGTGGTGGCCATCTCGGTGACCGTGGGTGATGTGGTGGCCGCTGGGCAGGTGCTCGGGCTTCTCGAATCGATGAAGTTGCACCATGAGTTCGTTGCCCCGGTCGGCGGTGAGGTGGTGGCGCTCGCCGTCGCCGATGGCGATACCGTCGCCCCCGGCGATGTGCTGGTGCGAATGACCCCCTCGGCCGCCGCGGCCGCCGTGGCCACCCCTGTGGCCGATCGTGGCCCTCGGGGTATGGACCGGCCGGATCTGGCCGAGGTGGTGGAGCGCCATCGTGCGGGGTCCGATGCGGCGCGCCCTGATGCGGTGGCGCGACGCCGTGAACGCGGCCGGCGTACCGCTCGGGAGAACGTTGCCGATCTGATCGACGAGGGGTCGTTGGTGGAGTACGGGCCCCTTGCAGTGGCCGCCCAGCGGCGCCGTCGGGACCTGGACGACCTGCGAGCCAATACCCCTGCCGACGGGCTCGTCGGCGGTGTGGCGTCGGTGAACGGCGATCTCTTCGATGCCGAGGCCGCCCGGTGCGTGGTGATGTCGTACGACTACACGGTGCTCGCCGGTACCCAAGGCCATGTGAATCACCGCAAGAAGGACCGGCTGTTCGAAGTAGCTGAACAACTCGGCGCGCCGGTGGTGTTCTTCACCGAAGGTGGTGGTGGGCGCCCGGGTGACACCGACACCGGCGGGGTGACCGGACTGGATTGTCTCGCATTCATGTGGTGGGGTCGACTGTCGGGAACGGTGCCGACGGTGGGAGTGAACGCCGGCTACTGCTTCGCGGGTAACGCGGCGATCCTCGGATGCTGCGATGTTGTGATCGCCACCCGGGATTCGAATATCGGTATGGGTGGGCCCGCGATGATCGAGGGCGGTGGCCTTGGGGTGGTGGAACCCACCGCGATCGGGCCGATCGATGTGCAGGGCACGAATGGTGTCGTCGACATTGTGGTCGACGACGAGGCCGCAGCGGTTGCGATGGCCAAGAGGTATCTGTCGTACTTCCAGGGAACGCTGACACGGTGGGAGGCGCCCGACGCCAGCGCACTGCGCGATGTGGTACCCGTGGATCGACTGCGGGCCTACGACGTACGCGATGCCATCGAGGGCATCTTCGATGTGGGCAGTGTGCTGGAACTGCGCCGCGGGTTCGGCGCTGGCATGGTGACCGCTCTCGCGCGTATCGAGGGCCGCCCGGTCGGGGTGATCGCAAACGATCCGGCGCATCTCGCGGGTGCCATCGACACCGATGGGGCCGACAAGGCTGCTCGCTTCATGCAGTTGTGCGATGCCCATGGTCTGCCGATCGTCACCTGTGTGGACACCCCGGGGATGATGGTGGGTCCACCGGTGGAGGAGACGGCGCTGGTGCGGCACTGTTCACGGCTGTTCGTCACCGGTGCCAATCTTGAGGTGCCGATCGTGTCGATCGTGTTGCGCAAGTCCTATGGCCTTGGCGCGCAGGCGATGATGGGCGGCAGTACGAAAGCACCGCTGGCCTGTGTGGCGTGGCCCACTGGCGAGTTCGGTGGCATGGGACTTGAGGGGTATGTGCGCCTTGGCTATCGGAAAGAATTGGAGGCGGCCGGATCGCCGGAGGAATCCGAGGCATTGTTCCGCGAACTCGTCGATCGTCTGTACGAACACGGCAAGGCTGCCAGCATCGCGTCATGGTTCGAGATCGACGATGTGATCGACCCGGCGGACACGCGCCAGTGGCTGTCGACTCTGTTGCCGCAGCACACACCGATTCCTGCGTCGCAGCGCCGGGGGCGTCCCAACGTCGACACGTGGTGACTCGCTGCGCGTCGCGACGGGTGGCGCTAGCTCAGTCGAGTTGAGCGAACACGAAGTTTGTCTGTTTCACCGATCCCATGGTGGCGCACGAGGCGAACGAGTAGCGATGGCCGGGGTAGAGCACGACGTCGTCGGGGATGTCGCGGAGGCGTCGCAGGCTGTGGCCCATCTGGGCGTGATCGGACCCGGGGAGATCGGTGCGTCCACACCCATCGAGGAACAGGGTGTCGCCGGCGACGAGCCGGCCGTCGACCAAGAAGCATTGGCTGCCGGGGGTGTGGCCGGGCGTGTGCACGAGGGTGATCTCGATGTCGCCAACGGTGACGATGTCACCGGGGTCGTGGGCCACGAGTTGTGCGGCGGTCAGCCCGGCGGTGCGCTCCACCCACGGCACCTCGGCCGCTTGCACATGCACCGGGCAATCGAGGTGTTCGAGCAGGCTCGCAACCCCTTCGACGTTGTGGCCCATCAGTGATCCGCCGATGTGGTCAGCGTGGTAGTGGGTGCCGAGCACACCGACGACGCGCATACCGTCGGCGGCCACGGTGTCGAGTAGGTCGCTTACCGACCATGCCGGATCCACGAGTACGCATTCCCCGGTGGTTCGATCACCGATTGCATACGCAAAGTTCACCATCTGGGCGGCCAACTGGTCGTCGGCAGCGAAGTCGCGGCCCGACAGCATCTGGCGAAAGTACACACGATCGTCATCGGTCATGACACGAGCGTACGCTGCGGACTATGTCCGAATCCTCAGCAGCTCTATCGTCGGGATCAGACGTCGTGCGGTACGGCGTCATCGGGACCGGGATGATGGGTGTGGAGCACATCCAGAACATCTTGCATCTCGATGGTTCGGAGGTGACCGCCATCTCCGATCCGCATGGCCCGTCGTGCGATGCAGCGATCACCGAGGTGACCGGCGCAGGCCGATCCGCACCGGTAGCGTTCGAGCATCACGGCGCCCTGTTGGAGTCAGGCTTGGTCGATGCCGTGGTGATCGCCACCCCGAACATGACCCATGTCGATGTGCTGGGTGATGTGCTCGCCACCGACGTGCACGTGATGGTGGAAAAACCGCTGTGCACCACGGTCGCCGATTGTCAGCGCGTCGTGGATGCAGCGGCGGCAGGTCCCGCTGACCGCGTGGTGTGGATGGGTCTGGAGTATCGCTACATGCCGCCGACCACGGCACTGCTCTCAGAGATTGCTGCCGGGTCGGTCGGTCGAGTCCACATGGTGGCGATCCGAGAGCACCGCTTTCCGTTCTTGGTGAAGGTGGGCGATTGGAACCGTTTCTCGCGCAACACCGGCGGCACGCTCGTCGAGAAGTGCTGCCACTTCTTCGATTTGATGCGGCTCGCGGCCGGTGCGGAACCGGTCAGGGTGATGGCCTCGGGTGGTCAAGATGTGAACCACCTCGATGAGCGCTACGACGGTGAGACCCCCGACATCTTGGACAATGCCTACGTGATTGTGGAGTTCGCCAACGGGGTGCGCGGCATGCTCGATCTGTGCATGTTCGCCGAGGCGAGTCGGAACGAGCAGGAGATCGCCGTCACCGGCGATGACGGCAAACTCGAGGCTCTCGTGACCGAGTCGCTGTTGCGTGTCGGTCGCCGCAGCGATGGTCTCCACGTTGTCGATGAACGTCCGATCACCGCTGATGGGGTGCGCCATGTTGGTCTGCACCATGGGGCGAGTTATCTCGAACATGTCGATTTCCGAGCGGCCATCGTTGGCGGCCGTCCGGCCGCAGTCACCTTGACCGATGGTCTGTGGTCGGTGGCGATGGGCGTCGCAGCCCACCGCTCCATCGACGAGAAGCGACCGGTGCCCATCGCTGAGGTTCTCGCCGATGGCTGAGTCGGTCGCGCTCTCCTCGTTGTGTGAGGGCGATCGCGTGGTGGTGGGCGGCGACCGACAGGTCATCGTCGATGCCGCCCTTGCCGCTGCATTCGCTCCTGGTGACCGGCTGATCGTGGCCGGGACCGACGTGCTGCACATTCCCGCCGCCGATGCGGATGTGGCAGCCGTCGCAGTCGGCGCCGCAGTCGGCGCGGTCACGCCGCTGGCACGGTGCTCGGGTGCGTCAATCACGGCGTTCTTCGAGGATTTCGCCCGGCGTCTTGAGGATCCGTCGATCGTCGCGTTGTTGCGGGCTGCGAATGAGCGTGATGCGGCCGATGCAGCCGCGCGGGGTCGTTCCACCACCCGGTTGGTTCTCGATGATGCGATGTTGGCGGCGATGGTGGAGGGGTTACGCATGTGGCGTGACACCCCCGACCTGCGTGATGTCGAAGTTGCCCGTGTTGACCACGACGGGTGGCATGTGGCGGCTCGTCAGGCCCCGCTTGGTGCCGTGGGTTTCGTGTTTGAGGGGCGTCCGAACGTATTCGCTGATGCCGCAGGGGTGGTGCGGTCGGGAAACACCGCGGTCCTACGTATCGGCTCGGATGCTCTCGGGACGGCAACAGCCATCGTCGAACATGCTGTGACGCCGGCACTGTCGGCTGCTGGGCTGCCCACCGACGCCATGGTGCTGGTGGGTTCACGGGCTCATGCGGCGGGTTGGGCGATGTTCGCCGACGACCGGCTGGCGCTGGCGGTGGCCCGGGGGTCGGGTGCCGCGGTAGCGCAACTCGGCGCGGTCGCGCGGGCAGTCGGCACGCCGGTCAGCCTGCACGGCACCGGCGGTGCGTGGGTGATCGCCGCCGATGATGCCGACGAGGAGCGATTGGCGGCCACGATCGAGAATTCGCTCGACCGCAAGGTGTGTAACACAGTGAACACGGTGTGCGTTCCCACGTCGCGTGCCGATGACCTTGTTGGCGTGGTCATGGACGCGGTGGCCGCGGCTGGTCGTCGTCGGGGTGTAGGTGCACGCGTGCACGTCACCGCTGCCGCTGCGGCCCATCTCGATACCTCGCCTGACGGCCTCGACATCGTGACGATCGCCGATGAAGAACTTGGCCACGAATGGGAATGGGAGAACGTGCCCGAATGCACCGTCGCTGTTGTGGCAGATGTGGATGATGCGGTTGAGCGCTTCAATCGGTGGTCACCGCATTTTGTTTGTTCGGTGATCACCACGTCTGATGAGGTGGTGGAGCGGGTGTACGCCACGGTCGATGCTCCCTTTGTCGGTGACGGGTTCACCCGGTGGGTTGATGGCCAGTACGCGCTCGGCGAACCTGAGCTCGGGTTGTCGAACTGGGAGGGCGGTCGACTGCTCGGACGTGGCGGAGTGTTGTCGGGGGCGTCAGTGCATACCGTGCGGCTTCTTGCCCGGTTCAACGATGTATCGATCCGACGCTGATCGTTCGGCAGCCACGCCATGGCCCGCGCCACGCGGCCCGGCGGTGGGGTGGCACGGCAAGGGGGCCGCACGCGCCTACTTCGATGGGTCACGCTGGGTGCGCGACGACCCTCCGTCGCTCACCACGGCACTCGCGGTCGTCGCGGTGCTGGCGGTGTCGCTGCTGGTGGCACGACCGTTCATCGAGCTCGGTGAGGCAGCGGGTGTGCCGGTGCCGATCTTGGCGGTGTCGCTGATCGTTCTTGGTTATCTGCCACCCGTTGCTGTCGCGGTTGCGTTGCTGCGCCGTGACACCGCGGGCATCGGATGGTTGTCGACTGTGGGGGGCCGATTCCGCGGGGTTGACCTTGCATGGGGTGTGCTCGTGTGGTTCATCGCGATCGTCGTGCAAGCGGTGGTGTTTGGCCTCGTCGACGGGTTCGGTGTGCCGGTGTCGGACAACACTGGTGCGCTCGGCGACGACTCAATCGGCGCTGATCTGGTCGTGATCACTGCGGTGGCTGCGGTGCTGGTCGCACCGCTGGTGGAGGAGTTCGTATTTCGTGGGGTTGTGCAGCGTGCGTTGATCGCGCGGATCGGCACGGTGCCGGGTGTGGCGGCCCAGGGGATGCTGTTTGGGGTGGCCCACATCGATCCGGTGGCGGGTGTGGGCAATATCGGATTGGCACTGGTGCTGTCGGGCGTGGGGATCATCTTCGGTGCGGCGGTTGTGCGGTTCGGTCGCCTCGGCCCGGCGATTGTGGCCCATGCCGTGTTCAACGCGGTTGTGGTGGCCCTCGTGGTGTCGGGTGCCGCAGAGCACCTCGTCGAGCGGGTCGGCTGAACTGGGCTCTATTTGGTGCCGATCTCGCGGTTATCGATCAGTCGCGTGTCGCCAACCCAGACGGCGGCGATAACCCGTGCGGGTGTCGTGTTGGTCGGTTCGAACGTGCGCGGATCGACAACAGCTAGGTAGTCGATGCGCGTGTCGGCGGCAGCGGCGATGATCTCGCTCCCGGCGGCAACCGCGTCGTCGATGTCGGCCCCGTGGGCGACCTCGTTGGCGATGTAGCGCAGCGCCTCGTCGATCGATGTGGCAGCGCGACGCTGATCGTCGGTGAGGTGCCGGTTCCGGCTCGACATTGCTAGCCCGTCAGGTTCGCGCACCGTTGCGCCGACGACGATCTCGGTGCCTATATCCAAGTCGGCAACGAACTGGGCCACGATGGCGACCTGTTGGGCATCTTTTTCCCCGAAGACGGCAATGTCGGCTTCTGCGGTGTTCAACAACTTGGTCACCACCGTGGCCATACCGGTGAAGTGGCCGGGGCGGTGCTCGCCCTCCCATCGCGTCGCGATTGCGCCGGGGCTCACTACGGTGTCATGCCCGTCGGGGTACATCGTCGCGGCAGTGGGCGCATAGACGGCGTGCACACCGGCGGCTTTGCAGGCGGCGACGTCGTCATCGATCGGTCGGGGATAAGCGGTGAAGTCCGCGTCACGGTCGAACTGCAGCGGGTTCACGAAGATGGAGACGATCACCCGGTCGCAACGACTGGCCGCATGTTCGATCAGTGACATGTGTCCGGCATGCAACGCACCCATCGTGGGCACGAGTGCGACACTCATGCCGTCGCGACGCCACACGCGTGATTGAGCCCGCAATTCAGCCGGGGTGGTGATGATGAGAACATCGCTCATCGCGCCCTCACCGATGGGCAGAGGTCGCAGAGTGCGGGTGCGTCTGGCGCACTCTCGGCGCTCATCATCGCGTCGGCAATGGCGGCGGCAGTCACCGCAGCTGCCGCAGCAGCAAGAGCGTCTACCCCGCGATGATTGATCGTCGTATCTGAGGATGCTGCGGTTGACATGGCGAACACGGTGTCGCCATCCACGCTGAGGTGAATGGGTGAGATGGCACGGGCAAGACCATCGTGGGCCAAGGTAGCCAGACGGCCGGCCCCGACGCGGTCGATCGGGGCGTCGGTCGCCACCACGCCAACGGTGGTGTTGGTGGTCAATGCCATGTGCCGGTTTGCCATGACATGGTCGAGGCGGGTGCGCAGAGCGCGGCGATCGGCAGCGTTCGGCCGCCTCGCCAGATGATGAGCGGCGAAGGGCATACCAGTGGATGGGTCCACTGCGGAGCCGAACGAGTTCACCACCATCACCGCACCGACCCGGTAGATGGCATCGTCGATCGTCACTGTGGTGGATGCCGTGCCAACCCCGCCGGCGAGTCCGCCAGCGACTGCACCGGTGCCTGCGCCGATCGATCCGTGTTGGGGGGTGGCCCGTGCGGCGCGCAGTGCTCGTCGTCCGAACTCGGCGGTGGGTCGATGTGCGGGGTCGCCGCCTCGACCAAGGTCGAAGATCACCGCGGTGGGCACCACGGGCACCACGAGGTCGTTGCCAACCGGATGGCCGAGTCCGCGAGCCGCTAGTTCGTCCATGCAGCCGTCGGCGGCCCGCAGCCCAAAGGCGCTGCCGCCGGTGAGGCAGATGGCATGGATGCGTTCCACGAGGCGTCCCGGGTGAAGGGCATCGGTTTCTCTGGTGCCGGGCGCACCACCGCGGACATCGACAGCGGCCACAGCGCCGAGGGGAGCGAATACCACCGTGGTACCGGTGCGCCAAGTGCGGTTGCGGCGATGATGGTGGCCAACCCTGATACCGGGCACATCGCAGATGTCCCCGGTGCTGGGGGCGTCGAACCGGCCGGCGATGTCCACGGCGCCGCACGGTAGCGTGCGCGCGTGGCGGGTGTGTCGTGGGATGCGTCGCGTCGTCGGATTCGTTCGACGCGTGCCGATGCCGTGTTGTGGCTGTGGGAGTGGCTGTCAACCGGTGCTGCAATCGGTCCGAACAGTCGTCGGGGACGCAGATTCGGCAGTTTTGGTGACGGTTCGGTGATCTGCTTTCCGCCGACAGCTCTGATGAACGAGCGATATATCCGCATCGGTCGCGACACGATGATCGGGCCCCATGTGGCGTTGTCGGCGGGTATGGCCCCCGGTCAGGAATGCCTGAGTGATCCGGTGGTGTCGATCGGGGATCGGTGTCTGATCGGTCGCGGGTCAGGAATTGTGGGTCATCTGTCGATTGAGATTGGCGATGATGTGTGGACCGGTCATCACATTTACATCACCGATCAGAATCATGGGTGGGCCGACCAGTCGCTACCGATTTCGCGGCAGTCGCAGCCCGAGGCCGCGGTGCGTGTGGGGTCGGGGTCGTGGATCGGTCATGGCTCTGTGATCCTGCCGGGATCCACGGTGGGCGAACGGGTCGTGATTGGAGCCAACAGTGTGGTGACCGGCGACATCCCGTCGGGTTCGGTGGCTGTGGGTGCGCCAGCGAGGGTCGTGGGCCGCACCGATGGTGGATAGACCGTTGGCTGCTCCTCGTGACGTTGGGCCAGCGGCGGTGTCCCGGCGCGGCGGTCACATCGACAGGTCGAACGGGGGAGAGCACGCTGCCATGTCGTTGTCGGCAGCAAATGTCGCCAGGCGCTCGGAGATTGGCACCTCGGCCATCGTCTCGTAGAACGGCAGGTTCTCGCCGGTCGTGCGCAACTCGTCGGCGTAGCGACGGCGGTCACCGATGTAGGTGCGATATTCATCGATCCACATCGGCACGATGGCGGCCCCTTTGTCATCGGCTGGGGTCACCGCGTCGATGTCATCGACCATGTCATCGAGGATGTCGGTCGCGCGGTCGATGATGTCGGCGCGCTCGCGAATCAGTTCTGATCCGCCGGAGTCGAGCCGCCGGTAGTCGGCGAGTGCATCGCGTGCGATGTCGGCGTCGAGGCAGATCTGCTGCGCCCGCGCTGACCAGTCACGGTCCTCGATGCGGTTGATGGCCTCTTTCGAGGCGAAGAACAACGCCCATACCCAAAACGCGGCAAAGCTCAGCATCACCGCTGTGAGAGTGGTGCGGGTGAGGATTTGCACGCCTCGGGAGCGCTCGGTCGTGGGGGTCGACGTCACGGTCTGCACGCTAGGCCGGTTTGAGGGCAGGGGCACGGCGCTGCCGCCGATCTGTGCCCCATGCGACATGGCATTGATGTGGCTGCGTGTGCAGCGGTGTCCTACGGTCGCGGTATGGAGATCATTCTCGTGCGTCATGGTCAACCGGAATGGGTGCGCGATGGTCTCGCGGTCGGGAACCCGCCGTTGACTGATCTTGGTCAGCGGCAGGCGCAGCAGGTGGCAGAGGCCCTCGCCGAGGAGCATTTTGATGAGGTTCTGGTGTCGCCACTGCAGCGCACCCGTCAGACGGCCGCACCGTTTCTGGCTTCCACCGGCCGTGATGAGGTGATTGCTCCGTGGCTGGAGGAAATCCGCGATCCCGGCTGGGCGGGTTCCCCCATGGAAAAGGCCGAGCAGGCCTATGCCGAGATGCGCGCCCAACCGCCCGAGCACCGGTGGGGCGGCCTTGATGGCGGCGAGGCTGTACGCGACTTCGTCGACCGTATTCATCTCGGCGCCGACATGTTCCTCGCCGAACGTGGCGTGACGCGACATCCTCATGACCTTCCCGTGTGGCTGATGGAGAACCCAGGTCGACGGATTCTGTTGTTCGCTCATGCAGGTACGAACTCGGTGGTCATCGGGCACTTGCTCGGGCTGGTGCCCACACCGTGGGAATGGGACCGGTTCCAGATCGGTCATTGTTCGGTGTCGCGGGTGTCGTCGATGCCGGTCGGCGAGTTCCATGCCTTCGGCCTTGTGAAACTGTCCGATGTCGAACACCTCGGCATCGGCGATCGCTCGCGCTGACACGGTGAGCGCCGGTGGTCCAACGGTCTGAGTGACCTCGGACACTGACGGGTGCACGACAGGCAGTGGCGAGAGCAGGCCCGTAGGATCTGTGGCGTGCAGGTGTCACCGGCTATTCATCGTCGGGTCAGCATCGCGGCCCTCATCGCGTTGTCGGTGATCATTGTGACCGGCGCGGCCGTGCGGCTCACCAACAGCGGGTTGGGATGTGACGACTGGCCGAATTGCAACTCGGAAAAGCTCATCGATGTGTCGTCGGCTCATGCGGCGATCGAGCAGTTGAACCGGCTGTTCACGGGCGTGGTGGCACTCGCGGTGATCGCGGCCGTGCTCGTGTCGTATGTTCGCGCGCCGCGACGTCGTGACCTCATCGCGCTGTCGTGGTTCCTGGTGGCCGGAGTGGTAGCCAATGCTCTCCTCGGTGCGGTCACGGTGTGGGTCGATCTGCATCCCTACGCGGTGCAGGGCCATCTGCTGTTGTCGTTGGTGCTGATCGCTGCTGGTGTGGTGTTGGTGCGTCGTGCAGGGGAGCCAGATGGTGCCCCTCGTCAACCCCGCGTCGCGGTAGCCGATCGGGTGCTGGTGTGGGGTGTGGCGCTCGGCACCACCCTTGCCGTCGTGACGGGCACGGTGGTCACCGGTGCAGGCCCGCATGCGGGTGACGAGAACGCGGTGCGTCTCGACGTTTCGATTCCGACGGTGGCGCGTCTGCATGGCGCTTCCGTGATCGCCACCATCATCGTGGCGTTGGTGCTGGCTCGGCGCGTGATCATCATGCCAGAGTCGCGAGTGCTGTCCGCAGGTGTGAGCAGATGGGTATTCGTCGCGTTGCTGCAGGCCGTGCTCGGGTACACGCAATACCTCACCGGCGTGCCCGAGATCTTGGTTGGCCTGCATGTTGCCGGGGCCACGGCGGTGAGCGCTGCGGCCGCAGCATTGGTGCTTGACGCCTCGGCTCCTCGCCCCCAAAAACTGGGCGGTTCCGGGGGGATTGTTGAGACAGGGGTGACAACCGGCATAGAGTCGTCGCCCAATGTCACACCGACCAGTTAGTGAACGACGGGTACACCCCGCGATGTCGGTGCTGCGCACCTTCTTCGCTGCGGTGATCGCCGTGCTCGCAATCGCCGCTCTCGCACCCGCCGTTGCGTCCGCTCAGACCGATGACGCCGAAGTGAAGGGGCGTTTGCAGGCCCGCGATGCCGAAGGTGAGCGTGTCGGGGTGGCCGGGGTTGAGTTCATCGCCACGAATGAGGCGGGCGATGAGGTGGCACGCGGTGTCAGCGATGACGACGGCAACTGGTCGATCACGCTGCCGCCGGGCACATACCAGGTGCTTCTCGACGTCGACACGTTGCCCGATGGGCGCGAGTTGCGTAATCCGGAGAAGAACCCGGCGGAGGTTCGTCTCATCGAGGGCGACTCCAAATCGGCGCTGTTCCCGTTAGGTGAGGCAGTGGCGTCGACCTCAAGCGAGATCGAATTCGTGCAGTTGACGGTGGACGGGCTCAAACTCGGGTTAGTCATCGCGATGTGCGCCATCGGCTTGTCGTTGATCTATGGCACCACCGGCCTCACGAACTTTGCCCACGGCGAAGCGGTCACCTTTGGCGCGGTGATGGCGTACCTGCTGAACGTCACGGGCATCTTCGGTGTGCGCATCCACCTGCTGATCGCGGCGCCGTTGGTGTTGGTCATCTCCGGCGCAGCCGGGTGGGCGTTCAACAGAGGTGTGTGGTTCCCAATGCGCCGACGTGGCGCGAGCCTGATCTCGGCGCTGGTGATGTCCATCGGCTTTTCGATCCTGTTCCGCTACCTCATCCTGTATCAATTCGGTGGACGGGCGAAGCGACTGTCGGACTATCAGTTACAGACAGCCTGGGACCTTGGGTGGTTCCGACTGCTGCCCAAAGACCTTGTCATCATGGTGGTGTCCATCGTGGTGCTGGTGGGGGTAGGCGTTGGTTTGCAGACCACTCGTGTGGGCAAGGCGATGCGAGCAGTGTCGGACAACCGTGATCTTGCTGAGTCGAGCGGTATCGATGTGGAGCGTGTGATCCGCTGGGTGTGGGTGGCCGGTACGGCACTTGCCGGTTTCGGCGGCGTGTTGTTCGCCACGACGGAGTCGATCAACTGGGAGATGGGTTTCCGCATTCTGTTGTTGATGTTCGCCGGTGTCACCCTTGGTGGCCTCGGCACTGCCTATGGCGCCTTATTCGGCAGCATCATCGTTGGTCTGTTCATCCAGTTGTCCACCCTCGTGATCCCAACCGACATGAAGAACGTCGGTGCACTGGTCATGCTGGTGGTGATCTTGTTGGTACGTCCACAGGGTCTGCTGGGACGTAAAGAGAGAGTGGGCTGAGGGGAGACGCCATGGATTGGGGCGGCATCATTGAGAACACTTTCCGCGGCTTGATCGGGGAGCAGTTCATTTACTTCGGGCTCGCCGCGATCGGGCTCAACATGCACTTCGGCTACACCGGCTTGTTGAACTTCGGGCAGGCAGTGTTCATGGCGGCCGGCGCGTATGGCCTGTCGATGGCTGTTGCGACGCTCGGGCTGAACTTCTGGTGGGGCCTGTTGCTCGGCATCGTGGTTTTTCCGCTGATCTTGGCGGCCATAATGGGCGTGCCAACGCTGCGGTTGAGAGCGGACTATCTCGCGATCGTCACCATCGCAGCCAGTGAGATGTTCCGGATTATCGCCCGTTCGCCATCGCTCGACCGCTGGACCGGATCGTCCGATGGCCTCACCGCGTTCGCGAAGACTTTCTACGAGTTCAGTCCCTACGACACTCAGGAGCGGTATTTCTTCGGGCTGTTCATCGGCAACCAGATGTGGGTGGTCACCGTTGGCTGGGTCGTGCTCGCTCTGGTGGTCGGTGCGGTGTACCTCATGATGCGGTCCCCGTGGGGTCGTGTGCTGAAGGCCATCCGCGAAGATGAAGACGCGGCGCGCAGCCTCGGTAAGAACGCCTACTGGTTCAAGATGCAGGCACTGGCGCTGGGCGGCGTGTTCGGCGCACTCGGCGGCATGTTGCGCGCGATCGGCACCCAGTCGGCTCAGCCGCAGAGCTTCATTACCGATGTCACCTTCTTCGCCTGGGTGGCGTTGATCCTGGGCGGTGCCGCCAAGGTGGGCGGCCCGGTGGTCGGTGCGGCCGTCTTGTACGCCATCTTGAACTTCACCGACATTTTCTTGCGGAACTCGGTGGCTGACGGGTGGATGCCCGAGTGGCTGATGACCGGCACCCAGGTGGGTCAGGTGCGCTTCATGTTGATCGGTCTCGCGCTGATCTTGCTGGCGGCGTTCAGACCGCAGGGCATATTCGGCTCGAAAGAGGAGATGGCGCTCGATGACCGCTGAGAACACCGCTGATATCCCGGTTGCGCCAGCATTCGCTGGGGTGCCGTGGGAGCCGGGTGCCGCGAAGCCCGACCCGATCCTTGTCGCCACCGGTGTGCGCCGTAGTTTCGGCGGCCTGACCGCTGTGGATGTTGATCATCTCGAGGTGCAGCGCGGCCAGATCACGGCGTTGATCGGGCCGAACGGTGCGGGGAAGACCACCTTTTTCAACCTCTTGACCAATTTCGACACCCCTGATGTGGGGACGCGCACCTTTGAAAGGCGTGAGCTGTCGCGTGTGGCGGCTCACCGCGTGGCGAATCTGGGCATGGTGCGCACGTTCCAGCTCACCAAGTCGCTGTCGAAGATGACGGTGATCGACAACATGCTGCTCGGTGCCACCGGTCAGTCGGGTGAGCGCATGTGGCGGTCATTCCTGCCGTTCACCTGGCGTCGCCAAGAGGCCGAAATCACCGCGCGCGCCGAGGCACTGCTCGAGCGGTTCAAGTTGTCGCATATGCGCGACGAGTTCGCCGGCACATTGTCGGGTGGTCAGCGCAAGCTGTTGGAAATGGCCCGCGCGCTGATGGTGGAGCCGAACATGGTGATGTTGGACGAACCGATGGCTGGTGTGAACCCGGCGCTGAAACAGTCGCTGCTCGACCACGTGAAGGGCCTGCGCGATGAGGGCATGACCGTTCTATTCGTCGAACACGACATGGACATGGTGCAAGAGATTTCTGACTGGGTGGTGGTGATGGCCGAGGGCCGCATCATCGCTGAGGGTCCGCCGGCCTCAATTGGTCAGAACCAGGCGGTGGTCGACGCATATCTGGGTGCGCATCACGATGCCGCCCTCGATCTGGGAGAGGACTGACATGTCCGCTGAACCATTGCTGATCGCCGATGATCTCACCGCCGGGTATCTGCCGGGCGTGAACATTCTGAACGGGTGTTCGCTGGAGCTGTTCGAAGGCGAGTTGGTCGGCATCATCGGCCCGAACGGTGCTGGCAAGTCCACGCTGGTGAAGGCGATCTTCGGTCTGGTGAACATCTCTGCCGGCGCGGTGCGCCTGCGCGGTGAGGACATCACGAATATGAAAGCGCACTCGTTGGTGAGCCGGGGGATTGGGTACGTGCCCCAGACCAACAACGTGTTTCCGTCGCTCACCATCGAGGAGAACCTCGAGATGGGCACATTCCTTGCCCCGAAGACCTTTGCGCAGCGTTTCGATGTGGTCGGTGAAATGTTCCCGAAGCTCGTCGACCGCCGTGATCAGCGCGCCGGGTCTCTGTCGGGCGGCGAGCGTCAGATGCTGGCCATGGGGCGGGCACTGATGATGGATCCATCGGTCCTACTGCTCGACGAGCCTTCTGCCGGCCTGTCACCTGCGTTGCAAGATGAAGTGTTTGTTCGGTGCCACAAGATCAACCGTGCGGGCGTGTCGATTGTGATGGTGGAGCAGAACGCCAGCCGGTGCCTGCAGATCTGTCACCGGGGGTATGTGCTCGACCAAGGCGCGAACGCGTACTCGGGTACGGGCCGTGAACTGCTCACCGACCCAAAGGTAATCGAGTTGTATCTCGGCACGTTGGTCAAGTCCCACCAGGACTGACCTCTCTCCACTGTCCGCGTCAGCGCTCGACGTCGACATCAGTCCAGCAATGCGAAAGGGCCCCGGGTTGCCCCGGGGCCCTTTGCTGTGTGTGGTTGGGTCTGTATCAGACCTTGCCGTTGACGCTGCCGATGACTTGGAGGGCGCCGTCTG
>Ga0181599_1002260_pt1 | contig 17549 bp, 30 predicted proteins | sample 041ome_3_FD_148658 | JGI IMG/M metagenome (GOLD analysis project Ga0181599, IMG submission 148658) | Coastal salt marsh microbial communities from the Groves Creek Marsh, Skidaway Island, Georgia - 041405US metaG (spades assembly) | ecosystem: Environmental > Aquatic > Marine > Intertidal zone >...
GAAGAAGTTCGCAAGATCTACAAGATAGAGGAGTAACCATGCCTACTAAGAAAGATCCTAGACTTGAACGAGCTGGCGTTTCGGGTTATAACAAACCTAAGCGCACGCCTAGCCACCCCAAGAAGTCGCACGTTGTAGTAGCGAAAGAGGGTGACAAGGTTAAGACTATCCGCTTCGGAGAGCAGGGCGCGAAAACTGCTGGCAAACCTAAGTCAGGCGAGTCCGATGCAATGAAAAAGAAACGTGCTAGCTTCAAAGCTCGTCACGGTAAGAACATTGCTAAGGGCAAGATGTCAGCAGCTTACTGGGCCAACAAGGAAAAATGGTAATGAGCAAGGGACTATACGCAAACATCCACGCCAAGCGTAAGCGCATTAAAGAAGGTAGTGGAGAGAAGATGCGTAAGCCGGGGTCAAATGGGGCTCCGACCGAAAAAGCGTTCAAACAGTCAGCTAAAACAGCGAGGAAAAAGAAATGACACCGTGCAAAGGATGCCCACACCCAGCTAAGTGTAAGAAAGCAGGGAAGTGCTTGATGAAAGAAAAGAGTATGCCTAAGCGCGGTATGCGAGCTGCAAAAAACAAAAGTAAAAAATAATGCCTGTACACAAAGTAAAAGGCGGGTATAAGTGGGGGAAGAGCGGCAAGGTCTATAAGACTAAAGCCGAAGCTGAGAAACAAGCTAAAGCTATCTACGCTTCCGGTTACAAAAAGCCTAAGAAATAAACTAAATGTCAGCGGTACCTGAGTCTCTTGTAGTTCCATGCAGCTCGTGTGGGGCTATAAGAATATTCTCAAATAAATACAATGCCCGCACAGCACGCAAAAATAAAACTTTGTGTAAAATCTGCGCGATAAAAATAATGAACAATAGTAAGTCATTGTCTTACCACGGTGATGTTCTACTAATGTGGGTTAACCATAAGCGACTTAACGCCAAACGTCGTGGCATAGAGTGGTCACTAACCTCAGAAGCGCTACAACGTGTTTACGACAAACAGGGAAAGGTATGCGCACTGACTAGTCTTCCTATCGGCTGGGGTAAGCACGAACACTCAGCTAAGAAAACAGGGAGAAGAAATACCTATTCGGTATCCATTGATCGTATAGACTCAAACAAGCCATATGTCGAAGAAAACATACAGCTTGTACATAAGCACGTTAATGCTATGAAACAGAAACTTCCAATGAAAGAGTTCGTCCACTTCTGCAAGCTAGTCTACTTAACTAACAAACATCTAGTGGACGATTGATTACTTCATCTTTGCGGATTTAGTGCGGGCGAAAGAGCGATTAGCTGACTTAGACTTTACTCGAAGGTTACTGCGACCATTGCCGCCACCCTTAGCCATAGGGGTTTTGTGATCAACGTCTTTGCCGTCACCCTTCCTGACCTTGCCTTCTTTCTTCATAGTGCTACGAGCCGCGTTACGTGCGGCCCGCTTTTTCTTCTGCTCACCAGAGCTATGATAGTTGTCGTACTCTTTCTTGTAGTTGCGTGGCATTACGCTCCCTCCGCTTGATCTACATTGTTAACGGCGGCTACGAGTTTGTTAGTCTCTTTGCCATCCAGTTCGTCAATTATATCCGCAAACCGTGGATGAGTTAAGTTAACAACTATGCAATATGTCTGCGACGGGTTACGACCTTGGCAGTTCTTAAACATTGTAACCCTTCGGTTATCATCCAGTAGGGCACCCATTGAGGTAAGTTCTCGCAGTACCCGATCCTCTGCGTCATTAGTATCCCGTAGGTACTTCTTAAATATCGCTCTGTTAATGGCTAACAAACTTCCGGGCATCAGCTTCCCATTGCCGTCTGTAACGATCTCTTGGCGCATAACAGCTCTAGATGGCGCTGGCATATGCACTTGAAACTTCTTGTCACCATACTGCTTGTACGCCTCGATACGCTGATCGTTCTTCTCGTGCATGAACTGTCCTATAACGTCTATAGCGTCTACCACCGAAGCCTCACTGCGCTTGCGACTATCGTCTACTACTCTAAGCATGTGGTTTATCGTGTCTTCTATATTAAACGGTAGTAAGCCTAATGCACGCCCGATCTTACCTAAGCCCCAAGAAGCTACAATCATAGACTCGTAGAAACGTTCCTGAGCCTCGAACTCAAACTTAAACGTGCGTACAAAATCTTCTCGTGCTTTCTTCGCCACGTCTTTTGGGCCGCCTAAGTCACACACAGCCTGAGCAATCTCTGGCATAGCGAAGCCGTAGTTTTCTAACAGCAAGTCAATATACTTGTGCGCAATCTTGTACCCATCTTCGTCTAATAGGCTAACAAACCGCCTGTCGTTCTGTGGTAGTTCAAGTACGCGAACGCGCAGCGGATCGCTCTGAGCCTTTGCCTCTGACACTTTATCTAGGACTGAAGTATTCGCTGATACGAACGTTGGCCCTTCCCACGTTGCCGCATCCCTAAGCTGACGAGTCTGCGTAGCACTCTTCTTATCGCGACCCTCACTGAACGAGTAAACAAGATCTGCAACCTCACGTGCATCAATCATTGTGAACTCGTCGATAGTCATTGGTATGTTGTTAAGCGCACCTCTAACCATGAACGTTGCCGTGTTGGTATCTCGTCTAGATGAAAGCAGTGGTTTGGGCTCGCCGAATAGGCTGTTAACTGAAAGCAGTGCCGCAGTCTTACCTGTTGTAGTAAGTGTTGAGTACACCGATATCATACTAGAGCCGTTACCCAAGTACTTGGCAAGGATGCCGCTAAGGCCCAATAGTACGCAAGATCGTACTGTTTCAGTGCCGGGGTACTTATCAAGCATTGACATTGCTTCAATAAACTTATCACGCTCACCACTCTGTTTTATATGAACAGAAAGTTGTGCTGCTCCACCAACCAATCGCTTATCATTGTTACCATGTGGCGGATTTATTACTTTGTTACCGCATATGAATGATCCGTCTTCCTGCCAGCCAAATGATCTGTAGTCATAGCCAGTACTTGATTGTTGTTGCACCATAGTTAAGTAGTCCATCAGATATACCCTCAATCTCTCCTGTTGTGCGGATGAACGCACGCAAAATATTTGCAAGTTAGCTAGAAAGTTTGCAAAGTCCTTGCCCACCATAGATATCTTTTCTATTGGGTGGTCTTCTTCTACCCAGCCACGGTCGTTAGGGTAGTGTACTGCCAAAGTAAACGAAGTAGTCTTCGCCTCTCTATCGTAGTATATGCCGCGTATATACATTAGCCTGTCTGATATCAGCTCCATGTCTTTGTATGGGTTGCCGTCATCATCAAACTTCTCTACTTCCTTGTAGAGCTTGCCACCATTTACCTTATAGAAATCTGGTAGCTTTATCTTCTTCTCCGCTGGCATAGGCTCTGGAACACCAGCATCTATATGTACGGGTTCTTGTACAACGATCTGGTCTACACCGCCTAACTGCGCAGGTGATGTCTTGCTGCCTAGATAGGGGCAGCCTTCACAGCCTTTCGGACACAGCTGAGCAAACGTAGAACAGTTAGTCGGCCCAGTGCCTTTGTAGCCTTGGATCTTCTTCATGTTCTCGTCTAGGTCAAACTCTGGGTGCCCACCGGCTAAGTACAGTATGGCTTCCTCTTGATCCTTAGCGAACTTAGCAATGCCCAACGACGCCCGCCACATGGGCTCATCCACTGGATTACCTGCCGCATCTGTAACACCACCAGACTCGATAAGCGCTCGCACCTGATTACAGTGTTCACCGATAGACATTACATCCAGATCACTATCAAGTGGCGTACTAAGTACAGCGTCTAACAATTTGCTCTTGGGCTTGGGCGGTGCAACCTTCAGCGCGTAGTCTTTAACCTTGCCATATAGCATGTAGATGTCATGCGCTTGGCCGTCGTCTACGAGAAGGCTTACTTCTTTCCATGGCTCACGCTTCTTGTGGTAAGTACCCACAGGCCGCAATACCATAGACGGGTCAAAGATCTTAGAAACATCAATCTCAAGGCCGTGTTGCGCTAGTGCGTGACTAAGCGCGGTGGATACTTCTACCCACAGATCTTTCTCAATGTCCTTATCCAGTACCCAGTAAACGTGTGCACCATCACCAGAACCTACGATTAGCGGCTTCGGTAGTTTCAGTTCTTTAACAACACGAACAAGCTCTACTAGCCCGGCTTCCAAAGTAGCGTATGGCTTGCCTTCACCACAGTCTAGATCAAAGCACAGTACGCGGAAGTAAGTAGCGTTAGCTTGGGTTCTACGAATTTTTTGTTTCCCATCGACCTCTTCGATATGGTCTGCAAATGCACCAATGCTGAAGTAAACCGTGGTTGAGGGGTTAGCATCCCATTCTGGGATTATGTCAGCGGCTTCCTGTAGCTCGCTGTACTTGTACGACCCCCTGTTCCAAAAAATTGTGTTACCGTCGCTTTTCTTATCTAGTGTTGTTATTACTATTTCGTCTTGTCTTGGACAGACGCGCGTAAGAAAATTAAGTATATCCACAATTTGTCCTCTGGTTAAAAGCCCCCCGAAGGGGGCACGTATCTAGTCGAAGAGACTGTCTAGCTTAGCGGCCAGTTCATCTGATGCCTTCACAGGTTCTACCTTCGGCTTCTCTGTGTTCTTGGCAACGACTGGTTCTTCTTCATACGCTGATGCTTCGTCATCTTCTGGGTTTGGCTTAGGTGCTTCTAGCTTGGCTTTCTGCTCAGGTGCCGCCAGTGCAGTAGTGCTTGCAGTGGGGTCTAGCAATCGTATAGCTACCTTAGTCTCGTCAGATTCGAGCAAATTCTCAACCACAGGTATCGCCTTTTCTGTGATGAAGTCTTTCTGCTTGAATACAAGTTTAGGATAACTCGCATTGTCGTCAAAGCCAAGCTCGGTGATTACTTCTTCTGGTCCGATGCCGTAGTTAGACAGGTCAGCGAAGTACTCACGCAACGCCTTCATGCCAGACACAGGGATGGTTAGGCTGTATACCTTGCTTGGGTCAGCCGCAGCTACAACGGCTAGATGGCGTTGATCCGCACACATCTTAGACTTAGCACCAGATGGCAGTACTTTTGAGCCGAGGACGTTGTGTGGGCAACTAGCGCAATTACTGCACACTGGACTTTCTACAGACGAGTGAGGAGCAACGCCATCATTCGAGAAGCAGTCAGGACGCTGATTCTCTGCCGACTGGTCAAAGGCGCGACCGTAAAATACCTTAGATACTTTAGGGTTAACGCCTACAACGATAACATCAAGTGTAGTACCAACGGTACTTTCTACGCCACCCTCTACTAAGCGGAATCGCCCAGCACGAGTGCTAATACGCGGCAATGAAACGCCTTGTTGGTTACCTACGATAGACGAAGCGAGTGTGTTCGTCTTGTTCTTTTTACGCTCAGCAATACGCGCAGCGATGTGAGCAGGTACATTCATAGTAGTCATAGACTTATCCTCATTTAGATTTACGGAAATTAAACACATTTACAGAGCTGTAGTTGACCCCGGGTGGTGGAGCGCCTTCAGCCTCGATATAGCTTTTTACAGCAACCTTCGATGCACGCGCTTCTAGTAAGTCCCAAGCATCGTTATCCTTGCAGAACGCAAAGAAATCTTCACGCGACCCGACAGTTGCCGAGTGGTGCGTTGACCAGTATGCGGTGCCAGCAGAAGTCTTGATGGACGATAAACCATCCTCTTGTGCCTTAGCCGTAAACCAGTTTTCAAGTGTTACTAGTTTCTCTTTCACTGCCGCTTTCTGTTCCTTGTATGCTCGCTCGATTTCGTCTAGCTCACGGCGAACTTTAAGGTAGCGGTCAGCTGCCTGTTCATAGTTCATAGTAGTCTCCTAGTTTATATCGTCGTTGTTTATTCCACGCACCAAGTCTAAGAACTCGGCTAGCGTGCTTTGCTTCGCTCGGAGACGACGATAAAGCTCCGCTTCGAATTTGGTTGAGTAAATGTGCCATACAGTAGTTTTGCCTTCCGTACTCAAACGTCTGATTCGGGCATTAGCCTGTTCATACTGTTCGAGAGAGTAGATCGGAGCGTACCAAATAATGTCTTTTGCTCGTGTCAGTGTCAGACCGTGAGCTGCAACCTTTGGGTGTGCAATCAATACTTTATGCTTATCTGTGTGCTGGAAGTTGTAAAATATCTCGTCGCGTTCTTTCTTGCCAACGTCACCGTTTACTAACGCGCAATCGTATTTATCTTTTTCCAGTTTCTCTATAAGCCATTTCTGCACGCCTTTCAGGGGCACAAAGACGATTACCTTATCTCCAATCTCGTCTAATAATTCAGTAAGGGTATTATACCTGTGAGCGCAGTCTATGGCAATTGTACTGTCCTCGCTATAGACAACACCACAACATATCTGCAACAGCTTGGACAACATCACGGCTGTGTTGGTAGCGGTCACTTGGCCTTCCGCAAACGTAGTCACCGCTTTGTCCTGCATATCCTTAAACGCTTTCTGTTGCTGTGGCGTCAGCTCGGTCTTTCGCCCTACAAAGTTTGTGTCTGGTAGATCCTTACACTCGTCTAGGCTAAACCGAATCGACGGCTGCAATACTTTCTTGCACGTAGTCAGCGCATCCTCGCGCGGTATCCACTTAAACTGCGTTACTTTCTTCATCACAGTATCTTTAAACGCTGTGTAGCTTCTTGCTACAGTAGGCGACTCAACCAGCCTCGCTAGTGTCCAAGCGTCAGCAGGCGACTGCGATATCGGCGTACCAGTTAGCAACCATAGCCACGGCTTGTGGGCGTTCATCCACTTACTAAATATTTTGTAACGTTGCGACGACGGTGTCTTAAGTGCTGTAGCTTCGTCGTAGATAACAACGTCAAAGTCATTCAGTTCGCCAGCCAAACCAGTGAAGCCGTCGTGGTTGATAATAAGATACTGTAATCCCGGCTTGTTAATTAGCTCTAATCTTTTCTTCCTAGTTCCTACGCATAGCTCGAACTGTCTGTGTGGCATGTGGTGCCGTATCTCAGAACCCCATACAGGTTTCAGTGTCGACAGCGGAGCTATGATCAATACCCTCTTAGCCACACCCATAGTTATCAAAAAGTCCGCCGCCCACAAAGAACTAATGGACTTGCCAGTACCCGGAGCATTCAGGCACAGCGCACGTCTGTGTGTAGTCAAGAACGCGGCTGTATCTATCTGGTGCTCCATCGGTGCGAATCTTGCTGGCCAGCTATAATAGTGGCGTATAGGCTCGGGTATGCTAAAGCCCATGTTCTTAAGCACGATCGATTCTTCTACGCCGTACTTAACAGCCAGTAGTTCTTTACCATCGTGGGTAAACTTTTTCGCGTGTGGTATAAATTTTGCTACAGAGTCGTTAAGTGAGCTATCAAGAATAAGCTGCTGCTTATCAGGTACTACAAGCATAACGCGGCCCACGCTCTAAATTCACTAGCCCACTGATCGCAGTTAGTATTACGCACTATCCACACCTTAGATCCTGCCCTAGTTAAGTGGTGTATCTCACGCACTTGGTTGTTGGTAGGTTGGTTAGTGCCGAACTTAGTTTCTATAGCGAACGGATAGCCATTGATAACCCCAAGAAAATCAGGAATCCCACTCCGACCATAGCCATTAGCAGGTGGCATAAAAAACCATACTTTATCAGCGTCGTAGCTACTGATGATCTTCTTAACATACTTTTTGACGTCGCCTTCATTCTTCATCTTCTACCTCGTAATCTAGCATCTGGGCATATATCTTTGGCAGGACACCAAGGACATAGTCCAGATGGCTTAGATTCAAAAACTCCAAGTTCAATAGTCTCATGCACTTTTTCAAATCTAGGTTTGAGTCCAGTCCACAGTTCTTTTAAGTAAGCTCTTCTATAGACTGCTTCAGTTGTTTCATCAAATTTGAGCCAAATGAAGCTAGTCTTGACCTCTTCCACCTCTGGGAAATGGAAGAACACCATAGCTGCAAACAGCTGTAACTGAGTCGGGTTATCCTTGACTTTACCAGTCTTGTAGTCAAGGCAGTAAGCCCTTTTCCCATCCACCACAAGCACGTCAGCAATACTACGTATATAAACGCTGGGATCAAACCAGTCACAAGGATTGCAACTTTCATCCACTGCCATCTGGTATTCAAAGTATTTGTCTCCATGTTTACTCCTTATTGTGTCAACAAGTGAGCCCCACCTTTTTAGGGTTTGTCTACCTTCTAGTGATAGCTCTTCTTCATTAAGTTCACCTTTGCCATACAGCTCGAGTACTTCGTGTACCCTGTTGCCGTAGGCGCTGGCTTCGCCGCCCATGTCCTGCACGGACTTAGTAACATACAAGTAATCAAATTTAGATTCACACTGCTCGAACGTACTGAGTCGACTATACGACAGGCCCATGCTTGACATCAACTACCTCATCTATTTTGCTTCACCATAAGAGTCTCCCACTTCAGTTTCGCACGCGACGGGTATATGACCTCTGCACCACTGGGGTGTCATGTTTAAACATTCTTCCATATACGCTCGCGCTTCATCTAACTTATCCTCTGGCACTACACAGACAGCTTCGTCATGTACTGATAAAACAACAGGATATAAGTGGTTGATACGAGCAGTTTGCCACATAACGATCTTCATTGCAGCATGTTGGCACAAGTTTTCTACAACCTTTGGACCATAGATGCGGACACGCTGTCTGCCCATCTGATAAGTCCACTCGTCTTCGTCGTACTGCAAGTCGTAGTAAACAACACCGGGTTCGCCGGGTCTACCGAATCCAGACTTCTGAGTGATAAACCACCCATGCTCGTCTACGGGTATCCAGTTACAGCCGTTAGCTATGTCTGGCAATATAACATCCTGACATTTGCGCCACATCTCTACAACTTTGTAATGCACGCTACGGTATATATCTACTACTTCGTGTGCTCTGTCCAAAGTGATTGGCTCTACGCCATCTTGGTACACTGACGCCTGCCGCACCATCTCTTGGAACCGTGGCGCACCTGCACCGTACTGTAGACCTAGCATAGCCGTCTTACCTAAGAACCGCTCAGCCTTGTCGGCCTTGGTTATCTGTCGCCCGAACAGTTTGGTAGCGAAGTCGCAGTACATGTCTACGCCAGCCTCTAACTTCGTGACCACGTCGTCTTGCCCTGCTAGTGCCATTACCGTACGTAGCTCGATATTAGACGAGTCACCTACCAGCACCTTGTGCCCTGCCGGAGCACGTAGCGCTTTACGTAAGCCTGCACTAACACCACGAGCAGGTAGGTTCTGCCAGTTTACTTTGTTGCCACCACTGTACCGGCCAGTCGTCTTGGCACCCCAGAAGTTAAGGTACACAGGCAACGGACCACGCTTAGCCATCTCATAGAACCGCAGTGCCCTAGTCTCAGCGATAGTGGTCTTAGCACCTAGCCTAGCCGCAACCAAAGCCTGAACATCTGAGTCTTCATGCTCCATAAGGTTAGTGAAGTCCTTGTCTGTCTTAGCAAAAGCGTAGGTTTCCTTGCCCGTGCGTAGGCTTATCTTCTTGGGCGGTGTAACACCCAGTGCTTCAAGTCTTGCAGCGAACTTATTGGCAGACATAAGCTCGTCACGATTAAGCTCAGCCAGTGCCATCAGACCTTCTTTGCGTGCGACCTCGTCTTCGTACAGCTTCCACATCATGGCTTCGTCACCCACTAGCTTGGGCTCGGTAAACATACGCACCGTCATATCAATCAACTTAATCTCGAGTGGTGGAGTCCGCTCTTCTAGCTTCTCACCTATCTGCTTACACAGCCACGTGTCGTGCTCACAGTACTCGATGTACTCTTGCAGTATTTCTGGGTCTTCTAGGAAATCTTCTAGCGTCTTACCCATAGCGTTGTGCACTGCCGTACCCTTATCAGGTAGCTTGAAGTGCTTCGCCATGTTGGCCAGCGAATGTGATACCTTGTTAGGGTAATGCATGCGTGACAGAGACGCTGTGTCTATCCACAGTTTAGGGCGTATCCCATACCTAAAAGCAAGGATGTAACCATCGAAGAGCACGTTGTGTGCACGTACAGCAGTGTTAGACCAATCGCAATAAGAAGTAAGCGCTTCGCGTATTTCATCGTCGCTCCCCATAATTATTTGTTTGTTCTCGTGCTCATCCATCAAGCACACCATGATAGTTTGGAACCTGTCATCCATGACATAGGCGTCCGTTTGCATCTTACTCAGTGAGAAATCTTTGTCGTAGTAAGTCTCAAAGTCGAGGGTTATTATCCTCATCTTTCTTCTCCTTGTTATCCCCTTTCTTACCGAATATCCGGTCAAATGCATCGTCGAATTTTTCTTTGTCTACGTACCGTGGTGTGTCACCTTTGCCGTACGTTGTTCTACGCATCGACTGCTTGCCCTGTGGTCTTCTGTAGTTCATGATATTTTTCCTTTAGTTGTTCATGGTTAGCTTCTAGTAGAATATATTTATTCTCTAGGCTAACTAGGCTTTTGTATAAACCCTTAAGCGATTCATGCAATTCCATAAGCATGTATTCAGAAATTCCATGGTTAGTTCCCATAATTGTACACAGGTAATCAAGCAAATCCTGTGTGTCTTCAAATACAGTAGATCTTCTTTTAAATGTCATCTTCTTTTGCTCCTACGCAAACTTCATATTCAGCCTTACAGTCGACACATGTATAAAAAGTAACCAACTCAAATGCAGGGTAACCAACATCCTCTCCATCGAAGTCGCTCTGCCAAATTACATCTCCCCGACAAATAAAACATTCCATTACAACGTCTCCAAATACCGCTCAAGGTCGCCGAAGCCACCAATATAAATACCACCGTGAAATACCTGTGGCACAGATTTCCATTCAGGATCTCTCCATTCTGGGCGTTCACCTACATCAAGGTACACAACTTCATACCCATGCTTTTTTAACAGCCTCGTTGCCTCGTGGCAGTAAGGGCAGCTCTCTTTTCCATAAACAAAAAACATCACTCACTCTCCCTATTAGACGCACACTCATTACCAATCAGACGCACTTTTATACCCACCTACCTCGCACTATAGCCTCAGCTGGTGAGCTAACCCGCACCTCTCTTAGTACTGGCTTTCGTTTACGTTTGGTACACCCGCATGACTTACGACGCTTTATTTGGCTAGACACTACCAACAAGTCAGATCCACAATGTTTGCATTCCGCATGCCACATATGTTCTTTCTTACTTTGGTTATAGTGACTAAGTTCTTTAACAATTATGTTATCAGTTTCTTCACCTTTGCGTATCCTATGACGCGTTCCCGGTTTCATTGGCATCTAAACAATCCCCATACCTCGTTAATCTTTCAATCTCTGCATCTGCATAGAACTTAATCTTCTTGGCGTCACGCAGCATCTCGCTGTGGCTTACCTCACCGTAGCGATAACACGCTCTGAATATCTCGCCTATTTGTGCGTTCATATTCTTGTAGCTAATCAAGTCCTGTAGCTGTGTTACATGTTCCGGCACGATGTAGTACACAGCACTACTGCCGTCTGATTTGTGCTTCATATAGTCTCCTAGTGTAGCTTTATGTCGTTAAACATCATATTGAGTTCTGTGTTCTCAAGTACAAACATAAGCACGTTATACACGTCTTCTGGCGTCATGGGCTCGTCTGTGTAATTTTCATCTACTACATCCATGACTATCCTAAAGTACTCTAGAACAGCTTGGTCTACCGTTTTTCTTACCTGATCTTCATACGCTTCTAAAGGGTTGTACATGGTTACTAAGCTCCACTAAAATTTTTTCTACCGCAAGATTAGCTTTCTTCTTAGCATCCAATAAGTCCTTGCCGTACACGATCCACTTACGTCCGTAGTTCATGCCGTAAATGGTAACACCACCATCGAATTCGTCCACAATTTTTGGTATTAGAATTTCGGATTGTACGTCAGCATGCATACCGTTTCTCCTTTATGTACTACTTCATACTCCTTGCCAATCTTAGTGGCACCCCGCACTTTCATTTCCTGTAACACTACAGTAAGCGACCGACCCAGCGTAGAAAGGTAAACGATGTTAGACGCATCATCTACGCTGAGCCAGTCCGCATCGACTTCTAGGCTTACACCTAGCTCTTCGAAGCCACGCACTAGCTTACTCTCCAATCGAATAAGCCGTGTGCGTATATCCCTGTACTGACTATCGCTGCTAGTGTACTGCTTAGATTTCAACATTTGCTACTACTCCAAATGGTACGTTTATTTTCTGGTGGAGCCCTGTGTTAGCCCATATTACCGGCACGTTTGGATCAGGGCATTCTTCGGTATCGCCTCCCATATCTGTGAAGTAGATGACACCATGCACCGCATCAGACATACCAAGCACGTGGTCAAACACTGGCTTGAACCGAGTACCGCCACCGCCTGCTAGTTTAAGCTCTATGTGTTCTCCACGCTCAAAGCGTTTTACGCTACGCACGTCTGTGTCACAGAACACTACCTCTACAAACTCTGGGCTAAGGTCGTCGAATATGGCCTGCACTTCACTAGCAGTCTGGTTAAGCTCATCCTGTGTCATAGAGCCTGAGCTATCTATGCCTATAACAATACCACCAAGTGCCTCACTATGTAAGGATGGCATGTACATACCTTGGCCTATAAACCGTCGAGAGAACCTAGCGTACGTATAGTCAGCGGCCATAGATGAAGTCAACATCGCACGGGCTTCGTTACGCCAGTCTACTTTAGGTGTCCCTGCGTTCTTGAGTATGCTGTTGATTAGGGCTGAGCCGTGGCCACATTCCTTAGCCGCCTGTGCGGAAGCTATGATAGTTGCCTCAAGGTCTGCGAGCGTTGCGTCAGACGGCGCGTCAAACAGGTCACCCTCACCGTCGAAGCCACCAGCGCCTTGGCCACTGTCACTGTCACCGTCTTGCTGTTGCTCTTGCTTGAGTCTGTCGTACACGTGCTCAGATGCCATGTCCTCAGTAACCCAGTTAATGAACACGGCACCTTCGGGTAAGAAGTAACCACGCTTCTTGATGTACGAGTTAATGATCGCGTCGTTGGCTATGTTCCACAGCCTGTGGTCACGGTCACCTCTGCGCCAAGGGTGCAACAGGATAATGTGCAGTGCCTCGTGCAGGGTCAGACCGAACAGCTCACGCTCATTCTGCTTGTCAGCGAAGTCAGGGTTGTAAAAGATGGTGATGCCATCTGTACCCGCTGTGGGTATGGTGTCGCTTATGACACGTTTTATCTTGGTCATCACAGCCGCAATGAACGGCTCGCGCAAACCTAACTTGCTGAATGTTAAGTCAATACGTTCTTTAGTATCCATATCAGTTCTCCAGTTCTACTAATGCTTTGGCAAATTCCATAGCCTTCTCGAGCGTAGGGAATTGCATAGTATTTCCAGACCATTTTACGTGGTATATCTTGTCGCTGTCAGGAAAAATGACACCCAAAGCATAAAGTTCCCTGTCAGTATACACTCCATCGGTATTGGCAACTGTGTATCCAAAGTGATACGACGGCAGTGCTTTGCGATACTCATACCCACGACCGTTGTTTTTCTTAAGCCAGAACCTATGCATTGGTGAATGCCCCCGCATTAGCTGTAGCCCACTTGGTGAATGCCGCGCTGTTAGCGATGCGCTTGTCACGCTTGTACGCCAGCTTCATGACCAGTGTCTGTATGTCGCCCGCCATGTTGGACAGGAAGCCCCACGCACTGTCTAGGTTGTCAACATCGAGTCGTGTAGCCAGACCCATAGCGACGCAGTAGATCACGTTAAGTTCCTTGGGCATATCTACATCACGTCCTGCTAGGATGTCGTCGATACGTGGTATAGATTCCCATACACGCATGTGCGTCTCGAACATCAAACCGGCCTCTTCGCCTATGTCACCACGGATCAGCTCGATGCGGTCTTGCAGTGGTATGTCTAGCTCGAGCACGTCAGACACAGCGAACCAAGAGCGTGGGCTAGGGAACGGCTTGATCTCGTTACCACCCTCGAACTTGTGGAGCATGTCAGGACGGTCACGCAGGAACGCTAGGATCGCAGGGTGTATGTCCTTGGTGATCGCGTAGTTGGTGAAGTCGTCGAGCGAAGTGCTCACCTGTATGTCACACATGCGGTTCTGCAATGGTGCCGCTAGGTTGTACGTCACGCCACGGTCTGACTTGTTGTTGCCTGCCGCGATGATCATCCACGTATCTGGGATACCAAAGTCCTCTGGGGTCAGGGTCAACTGGTAAGCCGTAGACTGTACTGCCGGTGCCGCACTGGTGATCTCGTCTAGGAACAAGATACCGCTACCTTCTTGGGGCAGGAAGTCAGGTCGAGCCCACACTGTGCGACCATCTACGACATAGGGTACGCCACGCAGGTCGGTCGGATCACACTGAGCCAAGCGAAGGTCAACAACACCGCGCCAGTCATCTATGTGCTTGCTCAGCAGCTCGCTCGTTTGGTAGACGACATCAGACTTGCCAATGCCCGACTTACCACGTAGGAACACAGTGCGACGACGAGTCGCTTCGTTCAGGTACCGCTTAACTAAGATAGGTGTAACGTGTTGAATTCTCATGATGTTTCTCCAAAGTATTTAAGTCGTTAATCCCGTGGGATTAGGGTCTAGCTGTCTCTGTTCATTACAGCCTGTGCGTATAATGACATGTCCATCGGGCTAATGCAAAAATCTTGCAGGTGTGGCTCGACAAACTTCTGCTTAGCGTCATCACCCCAACCATCCTTGCGCACCCACTCGGCCTTGCCGTTAAGTAAGTCCATAACTTGCGATGCGACATCCATGTCTACAATCGCGCCCTCGATGTTAAGTTTAACTTTCATATCAGTCCTCCAGTAGTGAATCAATCGCGCCAAGTAAGGCACTCGTGTCAATATGCGTCTGCTCACGCAGGTCTTGGCTGTTGCGTAACGCATCAGGATCATGAACGACCGTAGTCGCAAGTTGCGTAATGTTGTTGATATCATCGGGTAAAATGCTCGCAAAATCGTGTAACAGGTTAATCTCGTGAATGATATTGTCGACCAAACTGTTGCGGAAAATGGGTGGCTTCACCTCGATAACGTTCTTACGTGCGTTTACTACCTCGCGCTCTGGCTTGAGCATTGTCGTGTTGAGTTTAGCTACCACATCACGTAGGCGCTCGAGCGGTTCGCGCAACATATCTTCCGTCGCCTGTTTTGTGTTGGCCTCGACGACTGATGATAGTTTGGCTCGCTCGTCATCTTTCATGCTCTGCGCCACACGGAAATCAGACATGTCAGTCACAGGCTTGTAGTTCGTTATTAGCTTGAACCGTCGCTTGAGATCGGACACGTCAGGGTAAACGCTGTGGTCAAACATTTTGCCTTGGTGTTGCTTGGCGTGGTGCATGACGTTTGCCCAATTGTTTAGGAACGCTGTCGCACACAAGTCATACTCGAGAGCAAACTTATCCATACGATCCGCAACTTCCATAAAGCGTACGGTCGGTAGCAGGTACTCGCCCCGTGCCCAAGAATAGGTAACACTTTCAAGGTACGCCCGTGCCGCGCTTTCTACTGCACGCAGTGGTTTAACCAAGCTAGCAGGGTACAGGTTCTTGCGGTAGTTACCGGCGTCGCGTGCATTGTTTGCTTGCTCAGCGGCAATGGTTCCGCGCTCGTCAGTCTTGGTCATCTGTGGCTTGCCCACATACAGTGACACAATCAAAGCATTGTCTTTAATACTCATAGTAAATCTCCAGTTAGTAAGTTATCGCGTGGCTTCCTCAACCACGTGACTATTATCTCATTCAGTTAATGTTACGTCAAATAAAGGGTGGTTCACCCCAAAAACAGTTTTATCAGTTGGTACGCCAAGTAAAAGCACACAGCCGCAACTATGTATGACGTCCACACTTCAGCTTTGTCTTGGTCTTTCATAAACTACCCCTTCACTCGGTTGTTCGATACCAAGGGCTTTTGCCCTGAGTCCAAGTACCACGTCATCGTGTGCCCGCAATCTGCGCATCTCTTGGATGATATAGAGCTCAACAGGATCAAGACGGTCGACCCGCATTGATGGCACGCCTTGGTTGTCTCTTTCTTTCCGCTCGGTTTCGTATCGCTCATTGGCTCGCATTCGCTCCCATCGGTTATCCCAGTACGCATAGCCGCACAATTTAGCCCCATATACATAACGTTTTAGAGTCCTCGTGTCTACGCCCATCGCTTCAGCTATTGTAGTCATGGGCACACGGTTTTGCACTAACTCAAACACGTCGCCCATGTCTTTAATACTAAGCCGCACACTCACAGCGCGCTCCAGCATCCAGTCCATTCGGTGTATTTGTCCTGCCTATCCAAGCGCAGGGGTATTTCTGCCGTGCCCTCATCTGATATGACGGTTCGCGTTACATAGATCACGCCACGGTTTGTCGCCATATACGATGGCTTGCTGTTCTTGCGCAGGCACATCTTCTCTAGGCCATGCACTCTCGCTATCGTTAAATTCATATTGCCTCCTTCGAATAGGTCGTATCCAGTGGTGCCATTTTCTCTTGTATGGCGTACAGGTCAAACTCGGTGATTTCATCAATGTCGTCGAGCATGCAGGCAACATCAAGCTCAATTTCACCTAGCAGTCTGCGACTCTCCAAGGCATGCGCACGCAGTGCCGGTATCTCATCTTTAAGCGCGCCAATGTCGGTACACTCTACCAAATCAAAAAAGTCTAACAAATCCATGTCGTTCTCCTATATATCAAGCTCAATGTGTCTGTGTATGGTTAGCGTACGATCCACCACGCAGGTTAGCTCGTCGGCAATCTCGTCCTCGCTCATTTCCTCGTCTATCTCTACGTCGTCGTAATCTTCACCAATGCGAATGAGTTTGTAAGCATACGGAATCTCGAGTGCCTTAACTAGCTCAAACATGTCGAGTATGCCCTTAACGTCCGGGTAACCCGCATACCATTTCACGTTGTTGTAGTTGCACCAGAATATGCTCACCCTCGGGTTGTTGGTGCTCGTCTGTATGCCCCACTCCTCATCCAATAGATGCGCAAGCGTCAGGTCTTCCATCTTGTACGCAGTCCATAACTTCTCGGCATCCTTCGCAGGTACAGCCATTACAATCGCTACATCACTTCGATAACCCATATCAGTCTCCTAGTTAATCCCATGGGATTAGCGCTCTTACGAGCGCTTCTTTTTCAGTTCAACAATAACCTGCACGTCGTTACGTGAGTAACAAAGCATACAGTCCTTACACTTGCTGTGGCAATTAACGTCCGTCGTCGGCTTGCGATGCTCGGCACCGATCACGTTGAAAACCTTGTCAAAACCACGTGGGGTGGTCTTTATGATTTTATCCGTGCGCGGGTTGCTATATATGAGGGACAAGTTTGCCGGTTTGTTTTGCAGCTCCTTACCGAACACTGCATATACCAAGTTCTTGCGCTTCGTCCACAACACAAAGAATGTGCGCGGGTTCGACTCGGCAATGAGTGCTAGGTTTTCCAAGTGAGTCTCGTTGATCAATTCACCATGCGCGCTATACCGAAACACTGCGTCGTTAATAAAGGGTATCTGCGCAGGGGTGAGTGGCGCTTGTGATAATGTCACGCTGTTTT
>Ga0181599_1002270_pt1 | contig 17496 bp, 7 predicted proteins | sample 041ome_3_FD_148658 | JGI IMG/M metagenome (GOLD analysis project Ga0181599, IMG submission 148658) | Coastal salt marsh microbial communities from the Groves Creek Marsh, Skidaway Island, Georgia - 041405US metaG (spades assembly) | ecosystem: Environmental > Aquatic > Marine > Intertidal zone >...
GCAACGTTCTTTCAGCCTCGCCAGAATATTTACCCAAACAGTCCGCGCCTTTGCGACAGAAGAAGGTGATTTTTTGTTGTTGTCCATCGCCGCCGCCTTCGTTGACATTTTTTATGTTCTGTTTCTCGATGGCCCCGACTAACGCTCGAACGGCGGCAGTTTTCCCGGTTCCGGGCGCACCGTGGAGCAAAATTCCTCGTCCTTTATTCACGCCCACACCTTTAAATATATCTGGATACAGCAACGGTAAAACGGTCACTTCTTTCAACGCGTGTATAATCTCCGGGTTCCCCGCGATGGAATCCCACCCGTCGGGATGGCCAAACGTATTCGTTTCCGTATTTGCACTCCCGCCTCCGACGGTAAACCGTTCGATGCGCGTCGTATCTTTCTCTTTTCTCTTTTTCTCTCGTTTTTGAAACGCCAACTCGTCGTTGTTCGCGTGTAAAATAATCTCGTCTATTTCGTTTTCTTTCCGTTTCCGTTCTCTTCGTTCCGCTTCTTGGACGGATTTACGAATCAAAGCCTCGCGACTTCGCGCGAACGTGTGGTCGAATCTCGCGGCTTTATTTCCTCTGGGTTTTATCTCTGCGCCAGCTCTGGCCGCTGCTAACGGTAAGTACGACATGCCGTCGTCCGCAATCGTTCTCGAAACTCTGAATCTCGCGTTCTTCTCCCCGTCCTCGTCCGCATCTCCCTCCAACGCGTCTTCGTCTCCTTCATCATCCTTGGGATGCAACAACTCCTCCAACGCGAAATTCGTCCATTCGATTGCGTTTTTACTCGTTAATCGTTTAATGTGCATCGGACACGCCAACGAATACGTGCTCGTGTTAAACGCGCACTTATCGTCGTGCGCGCAAATCAAGTGGTAACTCCTCGGACATTCCGGAACGACGCACCCAATCGCCGCACCTTTCTGTTTACACTTGTGACACGGAATCTTCTTCGACCGTTGAATCGCGTCTGGTAATTTCCTCAACCGTTCTTTTTCGTGGTCGTAATACACTTCCGGGCACCACAATCCGCACGATTGATGGACGCGTTTGCTGTTGATGTCGTGCGGCAAAAAAATTGGCCCAAGCCACTCGTCTTTTTCCAGCGACGCGAGCACGTCTTGCACAACCTTCCGAGGTCGTTTCGGAACGAACTGCGGTTTGCAACACAAAAAACACGTCAGTTTTTCCTGATTGTTATTATTCGTGGTAATAGTTGTCGTAACTGCTGCTGCTCCGTTCGTCGTCTCCGCCGCCGCTGCTCGCATCGGTTGCGCGTTCGCTAACGGCATCGTCTCGCGGGTCTCGTTCGTTCTCCTCCTCCTCGCTTTTTTTTTTTCGATGCGTGTGATTTTTATTATGTTTGGAAAAAAAATCCACTTTAATTCTAAAACTACGTATCTGTATCTGTATCTATATTATCTGCTCTGTTTATAACGCCGCGCGATGCGTGCGCTCTCGCTCGATCGCGAGCGTTCGCGCGTGCCGTGGAGCAGATTTTTGAAGCAAATATAGGGAGAGAGAGAGAAGAAAAGTTTTAATTCGTTTTTTTTTTTTTGAAAATTTTTTGGTCTCTTCTCTCTCGATTTCTCTCTTCTCCACAACGACGAGACGACTCACTCGAGGGAAATAACAATAAACGCAAGAGTAGTACGTAGGAGGAGGAAAGAATACCAACGACGACGCACTTATTATTGAAGTGAGAGAGAGTGAATAATAATGCCGTCGGGGGGTCGACGGAAGAGCAGCAGTAATAATAACAACGCCCCGGTGCACGTCATCGACGCGACGGTGAACGCGAGAAACATCGATTTTGGGGAAGAAGGGCATTTGCAGCCGCCGGCGACCGGTGGTAAATCGAAAAGGAAAAGCCGTGGTGGAACAGGAACAGGAACGGATGGAAATGTCGTTAAAGATAAACACGATCATAATAATAACAACAGTGACAACATGGAGGAAGATCACGATTTGGACGAGGAAGAGGACGTGATGACGCTCGGAGATCGAGTTCGAGCGTTGGAAGTTTCCGTGAATGGTGCCAACCACGCCTCGACTTCGGAAAAGAATAACAATACTAAAAACGGGGCGAATAACGCCCCGGCGTTTGTGCCGCCGAAAGCGGACTCTTTGGCGACGCTTTTAGCGCAAGCGTTAGCCGCGGATGATAATCAATTATTGGAGAGATGCTTATCTGTGCACGATAAACGCGTGATTGAGACCACCGTTGGACGCTTGAGCGGTCCTCTGGCGATGAAACTTTTGAGCATATGCCTCGATAACATGAAAGATAAACCAAATCGCGGGGAAAGATTAGCCAAGTGGTGCCGAGCGACGTTGGTGAGACACGCTGGGTTTGCCAGCGTCTCGCCGAACGCGCAGAGAACGTTGGCACATTTACAGTCGCAGATTGACGCGCGAACGGCGCAACGGGAACCGCTGTTGCAACTCATGGGGCGGTTGGACTTGTTGCTCTACGCGAGTTCGAGAGACGAAGTGCAAGATGCAAACGAAAACGCGAGGTTAACAGAGGACGAACGAGGCGTCCCAGCGGCGGAGTATCACGAGGCGGTGGACGTTTTAGACGATTTAGTCGTCGGGGGTGGTGGAGAGAGCGAAGAGGATGATTTCGACGAAGACAACAGCGAAGGCGAAGAGTGGGAAACCGACGACGGAGAGAGCGAGGACGACGACGAAGACGAAGAGGACTCCGAAGACGAGGAAGATCCGTTCGTGAAAGCCGACCGGAAAGAAGACATGGAAGAGGACGACGACGACGACGATGACGACGAGGAGGAGGATGAAGAAGACGATTGAAATTAAAACTATCACTACGTTTACTTTTGCACATCTCATACTTATAAACGTATTCTATTCTTTTACAAGTCGCACGCTCTTCACTTTTTATGCCGCCAAAGCACAAAGTTTTATTATGATAAAAGCGATGACTTTTGACGCGCCATCTCAACAGTAATACGAACAAAACAACGCGCGCATGAGCGCCGTCGCTGAATCTTCCTCTCATCCGAGAATGCAAACGCGCAAACGAAAAGCCAATCTGCGCGTGACTGCGGAGACCAACCTCCGGGAGTTTCTCAAAAAGCGCACGAAACGACTGGAAAATGGAAAAGGAGAAGAAGAAGAAGAAGCGACGGTAATGGTGAACTTGAAAGATTGTGATTTCGATTCGTGGAAGACGTTCAAGAGTTGCGTTCGAATGATATTTCAATCTCCTTCGTCGAACGCGTGTCGCGCGCTGAACGTCTCGAGCGTGAGATGTGACGAGGAGGAAAACGTTAGTTCGTTATTTTTGGAGAGTCTCTTTTCGTGCGACGCGAAGGAGGAAGAGGCGAACATTTTAGAGCACCTGCGAGAGATAAACATGAGTGGGAATGAGAGGGCGTTTGAGAGTGAGAGCGGGTGCGCGTTGCTCGTGGAGCTTTTGAGGAAAACGAGAAAGGCACGCTTGGAAAGATTGAACGTGTCCAGCTGCGACGTGGATGACGCGTTTGTGGAAAAGCTTTTGTTATCGTCTTCTTCATCGTTGAAACGATTGAGAGCGTTAAACTTGCGAAACAATAAACGATTGACGGATAGGACCGTAGATGCGATTCTGAGATTTTGCCAGGACGTGGGCAGTTCGTGCGTTTTGACTGACGTAAATTGTTCGGGAGGAACGTTTTCAGAGGCTGCGATTGGCCGGATGGAAGAGGCGATGGAAAGAAGCTCGGTTGAATATTTGAGAAGGAGACTGACAAAATCGGCTTCAAATTGCGACGTCACGGACACCGTATTTGTGCGCCTGTTTGAAGATATCGTGACTTTAAAGAACGTCGTCGCGGTAGATTTGCGGAACAATAAAATAACCGAGAATGGATTCAAACATTTTTTTGAGAAGTTTTCGGCGCGTTGTTCTGAAGAGGAAAATGATGATGACGCAACAACTGCCACACAATTATTGTGCGATGGGAATCCAGGATATGCATCGTCGTGGTGTAAACGACTACTCGCGTTGTGCGCGTTCAATAATTTATACGAAAAGTGCCAGAATAAAAAAGGTGAAGCGATGCGAAGTTTAGGTGAAGTTGGTTTCGGGTGCGTCGGATGCGAGGTGATTGCACCGAAGATTCTTAGGCGAATGCCTCTTTTAGAGTCCGTTGGTTTACATCACAACGATATAAAAGACGAGGGGTGTGCACACTTATTCCATCTCTTTGCAAAGCATCATAACGTGGTAGAAGTTGCTCTGTATGGAAATAAGATAGGTCCAACCGGTGTACAATATGTCGTTGACGCGTTTTGCGCTCGTGCGAAGGAGCGCTTAAATGGTAATAGCACTATTAGGGGATTAGAAATTTTAGATATAGGAGGGAATCCAATAGGAAACGCTGGCGTGCGGTTCATTGCAAAGTTAATCGAAATCGAAGAATTGCTTGTAGAGGTACACGTTGACCATGTCGGGTTCGACGAGGAAGGTGCGCAAGAGTTGCTACGAGCGATGGAAATGCGATTGAATAACAATCAACCGCTCCGAACGATTTGGGCGCACGGGAACAACATCTCAGATGACTTGTTAACGTCACTGACGAATTTGTGTCGGACTAAGAATGACCACACCGTAACAGTTAACGGAGAGAGCAGTGATGAGGATGATTGTGACGACGATACGTTTCATACTAAGTATCAACCCAGACCAGATGGTGTTTGGGATGCCCGGGAATGTGAAACGCATGCGCTCGAAGCGACGAAGGGTGAGGATGACACCGCTCGCTTAAAAAGTAATCGCATCGCGTCATATGCATTTAGCACGTATAAAAGATATTGCAGAAGACATTACGAGAACGCTAAAGGTGCGGCGTGCTTTGCTGCGTTCGTTGCGTACGAGGTGAGTACCTCTCGCGTAAAAGTTACGAGTTTAGGTGTTGGAACGAAATTCGTACCTCCAGACGTAGCAGGATCTGCATCTGTATCGAGCAGAGACGATGTTATTCGCGATTCACACGCAGAAATCCTTGCGCGAAGGAATTTTTTACGCTACTTGTACGCGGAGATGAGCGTTATCTTTGCTGATAATGAAATGGTATCCTCAGGCGCGGCGGCGCAATCTTTCGATGACCACAATTTTCGCATTTTGGAGATGAAAGACGGATGGTTCCGCAAACGCGAAGACGTTGAGATACACCTGTACGTCTCAACTGCGCCGTGCGGCTCGGCGAGTTTGAACATGGAAAATTCCTTGAGTTGTTTCCCACACGCGACGCGTAAAGGTACTAACGTCTCCTCAGTCGATACTACCAAGGGCGACGAGAAAGTTCCACCGGGATGTGTCGTTTTACCTGGAGGCGTGCGCGAAGCAATCGGGAATCCCAAACACACGCTTTCATGCTCGGATAAAATAGCAATTTGGTGCGTACGTGGCGTCCAAGGATCGATTCTGTCCGCAACATTTATCAAAGAGCCGATTGTGCTGAGTAGCGTAACGTGTTCTCGAAAATTTGACGGTGACCGCCTGTTTCAAGCGACGTACGGCCGAACGTGCTGCTCCTCTCTATCTTCCATTGATAAGAATTACGATAAAGGCGCAAACCGATTGTGCACGCAAATGACATCTATTTCGATCGAGTTCAAGGAACGGGCCGTTCGTGCTCGCGCTGACGTTGGCGAATCGGACGAGTCTGTGTCTTGGTGCGCGTACGATACCATCGCGCGCATCCACGACGGACGAACTGGTTTGGCAATATCTGGTCGGGGTAAACCACCTCGCGCGTCAAAGTACGATTTAAAAAGGTGGTTCATAGCGCTCGTCTCAGCGATTGTAAAAGGAGATAATAACACGAGTAATATTGCGAAAGTATCGCAGGATGGTAGTCTTCTCGGGGACCACGGATGCGACGCTTCGTTGCTCGAAAAGCGATTGCTAGAGCACGCGTTCGCGAGAAACGTAGGTGAAACAATGGCATTACCGTACGCGAAATTCAAAGCAATCGTCACAAACAGTGACAGTAAGTCAACATCGTTGACATCGCTCTTAGCCAGAGGCGATGTTGATCTCACTTGGAGAGACGGTGCCCGCGCGGAGAAAAGTTAGGTATTAAAAAAGCAGGTTAGTTAGTTAGTTTTAGCTTGTAATTCATCGCAAAAGTTAACTCTTCATAACGAGAACGAACGACGCCATGAGCGACGCCGAAGATGGAGGCGACGGCGCCGCCGCGCCGCCCAAGAAAAAGAAAAAGATTGGTAAGAAAGAGCGGATGAAATTAAAAGCGAAACAGCTCATGGAACAAGGCATGAGCGAAGCCGACGCGAGAAGAGAAGCGGGACTCAATCAACTGCCGACGCCGGCGGCCGCGAACAACACCGCGCCGACGAAAAAGAAAACCGCGCCGACGAATGCTAACGGCAAGAACAACAACAACAACAATAATAACAATGGACCGTCGCCGGCTTTGTTGACGGCGAACATTAAAAACGCCAAGAGTTTGCGGGAAATGTTCGAGCTCATGCGCAGACACGGGAGAAAGTTCAATCACATTCACTTGTCTGCGTTTTGGAACTTGTTGGGGCGAATCACCTCTTCGAACGGCTTTGGAGGGTACGGCGGGAACAGTTTTAATAGTAACAATAACAGCGATTGGCAAAACGAGCACAAAGAAGGGTTAGAGTTACTCGTCGAACACACGAAAGAGATCGTAGCGACCGACTCTTCTGGCATACGAGGAAGAGAGTTGGCGAATATCGTGCACGGCGTGGCGAAATGTGGCGTCGGCGCGAGCAACGACGACGGTTTAGTGAAGGCACTAGCGAAAGCCATCCAGCGACACTTGGGGGAGTGCAACGGTCAGGAAATAGCAAATATAGCGTGGGCGTTTGCAAAGAGTGGATATTTTGACGCGGAAATGTTTACGCGGTTGGCAGAAATGGCAGAGAAACAGATGGACAGATTCAACTCGCAAGAAATTACAAACGTGTTTTGGGCGTTTGCCACGGTGGAGTGCGATAACGCGAAATTATTCAAGGCGTTGGCAAAGGCCATCGAGCGTCAATTACACACCTTTAACTCGCAAGGTTTGTCGAATACGGCGTGGGCGTTAGCAAAGACTGGATACGTTGACGCCGCTTTATTTCGAACAATCGCGCAAACTGCGCAGAAGAACATGGATCGTTTCAACGCGCAAGATTTCTCGAATTTGTGTTGGGCGTTTGCAAAAGCGGGGCAGTACGACGCCGAGTTGTTTACAACTTTAGCAAAACACGCGGAAAGGCACATGGGAAATCTGAGCGCGCAAGGATTGTCGAACTCGGTGTGGTCTTTCGCCAAAGCTGGACATTTGAACGCAGAGCTATTCACAACTTTTGGTAAAAACATCGAGCGTAAAATGTTTACAAACAACGGAACTGATTTCAACGCGCAAGATATCGCGAATATAGCGTGGGCGTACGGAAAAGCGTGTCATTTAGACGACAATTTATTCACCGTTCTCGCTCGAGCGGCGGAGAAGTGTTTGCACGATTTCAACACGCAAGATATCGTAAACTTAACTTGGTCGTTTTCGAAACTGGGTAAGTTTGATGCGCAATTGTTGGAAGCGGTGAAAGTGTCGCTCTTAAAATCGCGGTTGGACGATTTAGATGCACCGAACATAGCAAATCTAGCGTGGACGTACGATAAAGCTGGGAAATTAGACGATAAATTAGTATCATCGCTTGCGAAAGCTGCAACGAAACGCGTGAATGAGTTCACCGCGACAGATATTACAAACGTAGCGTGGACTTTTGCAAATGCTGGCAAGGTAGACGACAACTTATTCAGCGCCATGGCGAAAGCCGTGGAACGAATAATAGACGATTTTGGCGAAGAAGATTTAGATAACTTAGAGTGGGCGTTTCAGAAAGCCAATCAAACAACAATAGTAAAACAATTAAAACAGCAGAGGCGAATGGCTTTGGCCAATAACGACGAGTACGACGCGAACGTAGACGTATCCGAGTGCGGTCGTATCATCGTGGCCGGCGGCGGGATCGGAGGAGCGGCTTTAGCGGTATCGCTTCAAAAGAAAGGGTTCGATGTTATCGTCTTGGAATCAGATTCGAGCTTTGATTCCAGGGCGCAAGGGTACGGGCTCACGGTTCAAGCCACGGATGCGATGCAGGCTATGGGCGTCGACATTTCTGGGGATGACGCGCCGTCCACTTCGCATTACACGTTCTCGGACTCGGGAGAAATCGTCGGGTTCTTCGGCGAGGCGTTTGGTGTGAAGAGCAAGGACAGGCAAGAAATCCAAAATTCGGGACGGTTCATTCACATACCGAGACAGGTACTTCGACAACGAATTCTCGAAGCTGTGCGTCCGAACACCATTCGGTGGAATAGCAAGTTGAAAAGTTACGACGATAGTGAAAAAGATAAAGTCACCGTTACGCTTACGGACGATACGAAAATTGAAGGTGCTCTGTTGATTGGTTCGGATGGTATTTTCTCTACCGTTCGACGTCAGCTCGAATTACCCGGTGACCGGCTAAATTACGTCGGCTTATGCGTAGTTCTGGGTATTGTAGACGACGAGATAATGAAGATCCCGTTGGCAAAGCGTCGCATCTTTGAAACGGTGGATGGGACCACGCGAATATACGCCATGCCATTCACGACAAAATCAACGATGTGGCAACTCTCATTCCCGTGCTCAGAAGAAACGGCGAGGATGTACACGAAAGATGCGACTACGTTAAAAGTTGAAATTACTAGACGATGCGCGAATTGGCACGATCCCATTCCGGAAATGCTCACAAAAACGCCGCTGAACTGCATGAGCGGCTACCCGGTCTACGACCGCGAGTTGTTGGACACCGACATCCTTCGTCCGAAAGCTAGCATCTCACGCCGGGTAACTATCATTGGTGATGCGGCACATCCGATGACTCCGTTCAAAGCGCAAGGCGCAAATCAAGCTATCAGTGACGCCGTCCTTTTCGCCGACACGCTCATTGAAGGTGTAGGGAAACACGGCCCAGTGGAAGGCTTCAATTACGCTCTTCCACTCTTCGAAAAGAAAATGTTGAGTCGATCCTCTCGAGCCGTTCTTGGATCGCGCGAAAAAGCAAAGGAAATGCACAGCGCGCTGGCGTTACAACCAGCTCGGAAAGCGCAAAGAGAAGCTGATTTCGATTTACACGCGGTGCTTCGGACTTTAAAAGAGAAACAGATTACCGCTTCGCGAGCGACAGATAAGAAAGGCTTGGACGCGCTCGTGTTAGCCGAATGTGGTGGTGGTAATGGTGACGATGACAATGCCGCGCAAACAAATGCCGTCGATTTCCAAAGCTCAAAAGTTCTATTTAACGATAACGATGATGAGCAAGACGACGACGACGACGACGACGACGACGGTGGTGCCGCGAAGGGCGCAAACGAAAAAAGAAACAAAGATAAAAAGCGCAAGAAAGCCGAAAAGAAAGAGAAGAAGGAAAAGAAAGAGAAGAGTAAAAAGCGCAAAAAGGAGGATCGATAGACACAGAGAAAGAGAGAGAAAGAGAGAGAGAGAGAGAATATATTCCGCGCGCTAACGAGAAGCGTTGTAATTGTATAGATTGTAAACGATTATGTGTAGATTTTATTAGTTTCAGGCGTGTACTCTCAGAGGGCGGGGAAGATATTTTTCGTTTTGCATCAACGAATTTTTGCCGCGAAAAAACAAAAAAGTCGGAATAAGAAAACTTGATTCCTCTCTCTCTCCTCCCGTGTCCTCCTTTTTCTCCACTCTCGGGCGGACGAGAAGCACGGCAAAGATGATGAACAGCAACAAAAACAACGCGAGGAACAACCTCTCCTCGTGCGTGGAGTTTCGAAGCAAGAAAGAAATCCATCGCCGGGAACGTGGACGGAGAGAAAACGTGGAACAGTTTAGACCAAAACGTGCTTCGTAAAATTTTTCTCTCCGGGGGGTTCACGACCGCAATGCCGGCGTCGTGCGTGTGCAAATACTGGAGGGACGTCGGGAAACCAATCGCGAGGGAGTTGAATCCGATCAAAGGGAGGATTATGAAGCAGCTAAAAATCGCGAGGAAAAACTCGTATTACTACGAAGATTCGTCTTCCTCGGACGAGGAAGATGTTGAAGAAATCGACGAGGCAAAATTGAAGCGAGAGAGGGAAAGCGTGAGAAAATTTGTCATCGAAAAGGAGGAAGAAATCACGCAAAAGAGACTGGACAACGCGCTTCTTTTGCGCGAAGGTGAGGCGCAAAGTTATTGCAAATTCAGGTATCAAAGGCGCAGGTACGGAGGACATTACAACTTGTTCAACATTCGGAATTCAGTCGCGAGATTGTTACTTCCTCCGGTATACTCCGATGGCGGAAAGATACCAACGAAGCAGTTACTGGACGATAACTGGGGACTTTGGGATTTCGCCGCGAGATTGTTTCATCGCGAGGAACGAACTGGGATGAACAAACTGTTGAGGGTGTACGTGAGCAGACAAATGGTGTATCGACGAAGAGCTCTCATGGTTGGGTTTGAACAACTGGATATTCCGGCGAGGTTTCTAGACTCCGCAAAATACAGAAAGGTGCGAGAGTTCATCGAATACGGCGAGGGACACGTACTCGGCGCGAGGCGAAAGAAAAGGACGGTTCGAGTGCAAAATGTCCTCGAAAGCATGTTTAACGTTTACAATCAAGGACAGGGAGAGGCGCGCATGGCGGAAAGCGTCCTGCGTTTCAACGAAGTAAAAGCGACTGTTCTACGCGAGCTCAAAAGTTTTGAAGACGACAAAGCGCTCGGGGAGCGAGCTTTTAAGATGCATTTCGTCCCGAAAGAGAAAAAGAAAAAGGCGGCGGCGACAAAGGCAAAGACGACGAAAAAGGAAAAAATGGCAGCCAAGGTTGTTTCCAAAAAGAAGAGCGCGACGGCAGCCAAAGATGGTTCTTTTTTTTCCGAAAGGAAGAGCACGACCGACTTCGACGAAAGCTGCGCTCTTGAGGCTTCAGCCCTTCGAGATTTAAAGCTCAAAAGAGCAAAAAAACGCCCCGTCAAGGATGAAAATAATGCCTGGGAATTTGAAGGAGACGAGGGAGACAGAGAAAAACAAGAAGAAAAACGAGAGGAGTTACCGCGTCCCGTCGCGAAGAAGATGAAAATTAAGGAAGAGGAAGTTGTTGAAGAAGATTCGGCCCCTAAGATTTTTGGGAAGACGAAAAACAAGAGAGTTAAGAAAGAAAAAGCTCTCGGCTCTGAGGCTTTGCCGCTGCCAGTCGTCGTTTCTGCGCCAGACGCGAAACCAATGACGTTGCCAGAAACGCGAAGGTCATCGCGAGCAAGAAAGCCGAGCAAGGCCGCAGCAGCTGCGTTGGCGGCGGCGACCGAGATGAAGGCGACGGGAAACGGTAAGAAAAGGTGTAAAAAGGTGTAATTTAATGTAAAGCGGTAGCGAACGTGTGATAAACACGTGATGTATAAATTTGAATCAAATGTATATTTTATAACAACGCAAAACACCCAAACACCCCCACCTCCTCAAATCTCTCGAAGATCTCTCGATCTTCCGTCTCTCTCTCTCTCTCTTTCTCTCTCTCTCTCTCTTTCTAAATAATTTTTCCTCTCTCTCTCTCCCCCCTCTCTTACGCCTCATCACCGCTGCCATCTTCTCTATCCGTTGAAGAAGTCACAACTGAAGTATTTGTGGTTTCCTCGGCGTCATCGTCTTCATCCCACGCAGAATCAGGACCTTGGTCATCCGTCGAAAGCATGCTCGTAACGAACGAGCTCACGCTTGCGCTCGGTACGATGGCATCAACATCCGCGTTTTCGTCGTCGCTATCGTCCCATGCTTCCGGAATGTGATCTCTTTGAACGAGTTTGGATCCAGATTCAATGCGATGCATGCCAGTGTTTTTCGTATCGTCTGCCCACGCCGATGGAACGAGCATCGCATTTTCGCTGACGGTTTCGCCAACGCCGCTACCGCCGATTTCGGCGTAAGAACTCATACCAATCGTAGCCAAACTATTAGCTGCGTCGGCGTCCGTGGCGGACAGACCACAGATCAAACCATTCTCTCCGGCCCAACTTAACCACGGTCCCCACACTTCTGGTTCTCCTCTTAAAGTTCTCAAGTGTCCGACGATGATCAAACCTCTTCTTGCTCTTGTCAACATGACATTCACGCGTCTGCGATCGGCTAAGAAACCGACGTTACCCATCAAGTTTGCTCTCGTGCACGAGAATACGATGACTTCCTTCTCTCGACCTTGGAAACCATCAATGGAACAAACTTCAATGGCACCTTCGGAATCTGGAGCGGCTGGTGCGTCAAATCTCGTTCGTTTTACCGCATTGGGTTGCAAAAGTTTTTTGATCGCTCGCACTTGCGCGGCGTATGGCGAAACAATGCCGATATCACACGCTAAAACTTCGTGTTCAGCCATCAACTTCCTCACCAACGTTACAACTTTTTGCGCTTCAATCATGTTCATTTGTGAAGCGCCATCCGATCGTTCCTCACCTTCCGGACAGTCGACAAACGCCAACGGCACTGCAGGTACCGGCCAATCAAAACCTTGCGGCGCACGTCTCTGCGAAGGAGGCGTACCAGAAAGTAGCTCGTTGTTGTAGAACTGCTGCGATGGGAACTTTGCAATCGCCGGGTGCATACGATACTGAACTTTAAGCATAAACGTTCGAATACCTCGCGAAAGCATTCTCTCAAAGAGACTCGTTCCGAGACCACGTTCATCCGCATCACGAGAAATAATCGTCGGCGGTAGCTGGTTTTGATCACCGATGAGGACGATTTGTTTACAGCCCTTCGTCATTGGCACGACCGTTGCCGGCTCCGTCGCTTGCGTGGCTTCATCGATGAGGCACGCGGCGAAGGAAAATCGTTCGAGGATATCGCTTCCTGCACCCGCACACGTCGCGCAAATAACTTCCGCACGTCGCAAAACTCCGTTGATGGCCTGATACTGTTGATCTTTCGACATGTTCGATCCAGGCTCGATACCGGCGATGGACTCAACCATAAACGGCATCAAATCTTGACGCACGGCTTCTGGACGACCAATACGCGCGACGCGAACTCCTGCCCGCGACAAACCATCGACTAAGTTATCTACCGCAATGTTCGAGTCAGATGTACACAGAATCGGCATCTTGCGGCACTTCAGCCACATTTGCACCAGTGCGACAGCCGTGTGCGTTTTACCCGTACCCGGCGGACCTTGAATCAGAGTGATGCGTTGGAATAAAGCCGCTCGCAAGGCCTCGTGTTGCGATTTGTTCATGTGCTGCATCGCTGGAATATCTTGAGCCATGTCAAGCATGCGTTGCTTCGTAGCCGCGTGCATGGTATCCTCGTTCAACTCAGCAGCGCACAAATCTGGAATGGATTCAATAGCCTTCTTGTTGTTATCCCATCCGGCGAGTAAAATATCGCGAATCCCTGGATCGACTCCGGCTTTGTTACCGACTGGTCCTTTCATTTCCATCAAATCTTGCAACGCGTTCAATTGACGTAAGTAACTCGTTCTGTTAGCCAACTTATCGACACGCCAACCTGAACCAGAAATACTCGGGACATCTCTGGGGTCAACGCCGAGTAAACGGACGGCAACGTTGTTTCCAAGTTGGCAGACTTCAGCTTCGTATTCTTCCGCGGCACTGTAGTTGTAGCTCCGTCTCGCTGGTCTTTCGCCTTGCTCCAGCGATATCGTTTTCAACGTGCTTTCCCCAGCGGCTTCGAGTGCAGCCTTAGAGTGTTTCGGCAATTCCCCAAGCGTCATGATATTCTTCGTGGCGGAAGTTCTCGAGAGTAACACAGCATCACCTTTCATGAGGTTCTTTTGCATTTCGGCTGCGAGTACAGGAATTGTTAAACCAACTTGTCCGGGTTTACGCAACGGTTCCAAGCGAACGTCCATGGCAGCGAGTCCGTTTTCTTGCAAGCCAAATGCCGGCGCATTCGCCACGCGATCAAGCGTTTGTAAAGCTTCTTCAAGAAACTCTTGAACGATGAGTTTTGCAAAGTGGAAGTGATAGTTTCGAACGCGTCTGTCTTCGTAATCAATGACGTACTCCAGAGCGGCGAGCAAATCAGAGGTATCCATCGGGTTCGAACGTTGCGGAATCGTTTGAAGTAAGCCGGTGAAATTACGAAGCGAAATCTTCAAACCTTTGCTCTTCGCGTACTCAACGACACGCAACCCGTCTTGAATCGCCGCCATCTTCACACATCCGGCAACCAACATTTTGAAGCCTTCGACGTCTATTCCACCAAAATCTCTCTTGGCGTAAAACACATCTAAAGCTCCGTTGATGTCGTTGGAATCGAGAAATCTGCGAATCTCTCGACCGGTTGCTTGCTGCTTCTGTTGCTCAGCTGTAAGTTTCGGAGGCGCCGGTTTCTCTTTCTTTTGCTGCTCTTTCTTCGCTTGCTTTTGCGCTGCTTGCTCCTCGGCGAGCGAAGCATGCGCATTTGGGCTCGAGCGTCCACTCAAACTCGTGTGTCCAAACTGCTCGCGATGATGCGAGGCACCACCTCGAATTAAACTTGGATCGTTGCGATCGTAATCTGGATCTCCTCTGGCGTCGTCGTACGTAATTGCTTTCTTTCCTAACGGTGATTTTGCCGCTGTTTTTTGCGTCTTTCCTGCAGATTTTCTTCCTTCTCGTTGAGAAGGAGGAACGTACGTCCCGCCTTGCGTCTTTCCTACCGATTTCCTTTGTTCCGCGTTGGTAGACAACGGTTCACTCGGTGGTGGTGGCGGTGCACCCGACGGCAACGGCGGTGGAGCAATTGGCTGCGCGGCGACCATTTTACGCGTCCCGCGGGGCTTCGCGCTGCTCTTCTTCGACGATTGTTCTGGCTTAATCGGTGACTTGGGCGGTCTCCCGATTGGCGGCGGCGGCATCCCTCCCGGCACCGAAGGCGACGGAATGCTCATCGTTCTCTCCGCACCATCTGCCAACGATAATCGTGACACGCCATCGTCCAATGAATGCTCTTTTTTCTTCTTCGGTTGCTTTTTCTTTTTCGATTTTGCGGCTTTCTGTTCTGCTTCCTCTGGCGCTAAAGCGTCATGAAACACGTCCCCGCTCGTGCTTCCATCCCCGGCTTTCTCCGACGTCGCCGCCGCTTCCCCGTTCTTCTTACTATTTTTTCGTCCGTTGATAGTATTATTTCCTTTCTTCTTTCCGTTGTTGCTTGTCGCAGCGTCGCCGCTGCTTCCGTTGTTATTATTGTGCTGCTCGACATTCTTCTTCGATTTCGAACCAACCTTTTTCCCAGTACTCGTAGGATTCAAGTTTGGTTTAGGCAGAGGTACGCCGGACTTTAACGAACCGGTGGTATTAACAGCAGTCGTTCCACTACCGCTACCCTCTGCGAAATTCTCTTTCTGATTATTGCTGTTAATCGACGAAGAAGTTGTTTTGCTCACGTTTATTACTTGATTTTGTCCACTTTCCATAAACTTGTCTTTTTGGTGAGAGAGAGAGTTGAGATTAGTAAAAAGGTCACCAAACGCGCGCGAGAGCGCTGTGAAGAAATACGAAAGAAAGTAAAAAAATGAAATTCGCCGCGATCGGACCGAGCGCGCAGGCGCGCGACTTCCTCTCTTCTTCTTCCTTCTCTCGTTCCTCGGCGCGAGTCAACGAGAAGAACGTGCGTGTAAGAAATTTCTCGGATCGAAGAAAGAGAGCCACAGAATTCGAAGCGAAGAGAAGGCGGCCGCCAAAGACTATCAAAGTCAAACCTCTCTTCTCTCTCTCTCTCTCTCTCTCTCTCTTCTGGAAAGAGAATGAAAACAGGAAGAAAAGCTACGCGAAACCGAACGCGAGAAGGAGTTCTCGGTCTTACTTGTGTGTGTGTGTGTTCGCGTGCTGCTTTCTTCTCTTCTCGCTCTGCGTGCGATGTGTGTTCTGTATCACGTAAGACGTCGAAGAAAGTGCGCGTGATGTGTAAAAATTATGAAGAAGGTTCGACAAAAAAATTGAAAAAAGGCAAAAAAAGCGGGAAAACGAAGAGACGCGCGAAGAAGAAAAAAACACAATAAAGCTCTCTTTTCTCTAATTCCTTTCTGCGCTCTCCGTTCGCTTTACTATGCGTCGTCGTTTATACTCGTAGTAGAAAAATCATATACACACAAAAGAGATGGAGAACGAGAGAACGACGCGATGTGGGAAAAAAAAGACGACACCTTGAACGATTCTATAGTTTTACGCGTTCTGTTCATCTACGCGCGCGGGCCGTCCTCGACGTAGTCGTCTCGCTCTTTTCTTTGTTTTTCTTCCTTCTCTCGCGCGATGCGTTCTTCGACCCACTTAAGAGACTCCGGGCACTCGGCGGTTTCTGGATCTTCCGGTTCGCTGTCGATGTCGTTGTCTTGTACGTTTTTCGGGCCGCCGTCGGAGTGGGACGGGACGGTGCCGTCGTTCCAATGCCAACCGCCGGATTTGTCAAGAGTCCTTTCTTTGAACATCTCCTCGAGCGTGGTGCCGTTGATGCCTCGCTTTTCGAGCTCGCGGTACGAGTCCGCCTTGGCTTTGGTGATGAAGTGCGTTGGATCATCGTCAATCGGATGGATCTTTTTGGGATCAAAACCGAACCATTCGCCGCGTTCATTGGTTTCCGGATATTGGTGGATTTGCTCCATGTACAATCTGTGTTGCGTCCACGTGCATCCGATGTTGTATCGATACGAGACGCCGTTTTTATACCCGTCGGCTTCGCTTAATCCTCCAGTTGTGCGACAATAGTGCACTAAATCGGAAAATTCTTTTCTATTCGCCACGGTCCATGGATTTTTCGGTCTCGGCGTCGGACCTAACGACCCGTCCGGTTGTCTGTACCTTTTCGGCACCGCGAGCATTTTTCGTATTAAACGTTCGTTTGGCAAAGGTTTCCCGACTTCGCTTTCCCACGGATACGGCAACTCGGTGCCTTCGGGACACTTTTTTCGAGGAGGATGCGACGGGACGGGCTCGAATTCCGGCTCTGGCATATCCTCGCCGTCCTCCGTCGGTTTCCAATTGATCAAAACTTCCGGATTGATGATTTTATCTCGTATGTATTTCGGTATCTCGTCGTACAGCTCCTTCCCGGTTTTCCCCGGTTTCGGAGGCGGATACATCGAAGGAGGAGAAGAACGCGTTTTCGTTTTCATCTTCGACGACGACGTCGTCGTCATCGTCGTCGTCGTCGTCGTCGTCGCGCCTTCTTCTTCTTCTTCTCCTTCTTCTTCTTCTATTTCATCGCCACTGCTGCTATCGCTGCTGCTCCCATCTTCTCCTCTCCTTTTCGAGGAGGAGGAGGATAAATACGCGCCCAGTTTCGGCATTTTTTTATCCACGATCGACGACGAAGAAAAAGGACAAGCTCCAAACGAACAGACAGAGAGAGAGAGAGATGTGTGTCTGTGTCTGCGCGCGCGGGCGGGTTCGTCGCGCTTCTCTCTTTATATATATATAATATTCCGAGAGAGAGAGAGAGAGAGAGAGAGAGTTTGTAACG
>Ga0181599_1002282_pt1 | contig 17422 bp, 10 predicted proteins | sample 041ome_3_FD_148658 | JGI IMG/M metagenome (GOLD analysis project Ga0181599, IMG submission 148658) | Coastal salt marsh microbial communities from the Groves Creek Marsh, Skidaway Island, Georgia - 041405US metaG (spades assembly) | ecosystem: Environmental > Aquatic > Marine > Intertidal zone >...
TGCGCGACGTTCGCGCCGGCGCAAAACTTCGCACCAATCGCGTTCGTCAGTTTCATCCACCCTTCCTCCTTCTCTCTCCCACTCGACGAAGCACCATCATCGTCACTCTCATCATCAACAACATCATCCGCGCTAAAAACTCCGTTCACGTGCATACCGTGAGCGCTCGCCGCCTCAAAGTTCATCGGCTTCCTCCCGAACGCTCTCTCTCGCCATCTGCCGCGAGTGAAACCGACTGAAAATCGCTCCAGCGACAACCGCGACCGTCCTTCTCCTCTTCCTCGTTCTTTTCTCTCGCGAGGAGAAGAAGAACGAGACGAAGAAAACGACTCGAGCACTCTCGCGATCGATCGCGGAAAGGTTTCTAAATCTTCCAGATTCTTCGGCACCTTCCACGAAAACAACGACTGAAAGAGAACGTCTTCGTCGCCCTTTTTCTTCTTCTTCTTCTCGTCAAAAGAAACGGTCCCGTTACTGCTCGCGCCGACTTCTTCGCGAACGACCACCGAGATAAAAGGTGGGAAAACGAGCACCATTTCCTCGCTGAACTGTTCACCACCATCCGTTCCAAAAAGTGTCGATGTCGTACCGGCGGTATTTTCATCGTTCGGATTCCTCTTCTCCTTCTCGTTAAAACCGGCATCATCTCCCGCCTCTTCTCCCACAACGAACGCGACAAAAAGAAGAAGAAGAAGGAGGAGGAGCGGAAAACGGTTTCGTTTCCGCGTTCGCATCCTCTCCTCCTTTTGTGTCCTTTTCCCCTCTTTTTGTCGCGCGTTTGTTTGTTTGTTTCGTGTTCCAATTTTTGTTTTGAAAGTCGTCATATTTAGGGTTTAGGAAAAGTGAGCAGCACGTGTTGACAAAAACAACGAGAAGAAATTCCCCAAAACACTTTCTCTCTCTCTCTCTATCTCGCGCGCAAAGAAAGCACTTCTAGTTGCATCACAGCCCCCTTCTACGAGATGCGGGTGCCGCATCAGCAGCAGCAACGGCCGCGACAACAATCCTCCGCGGCGCGTTTGATCGTCGGTTTGCGAAGGGATGAAAACAACAACGCGGACGACGATGCGAACGACGAGAGTGATGCATTCACCACCGCTACTGCGAGCGACGCGTTAAAAGGCAACGACGCGAGTAGGGGTGCCGTTGTTCGCGCTGCCTCTCTCGCCACCACCACCACGACGACGACGACGACGACGACGACGACGACGACGACGACGGTCGCAGATCAAGCGAAAGCGAAAGCCATCAACTCCGAACTAATAAAAAACGCGCCTTCGACGAGGAAAGAAAAAGAGGCGAAGATTCCAATCAACAAACCTGCGAAACACAGCAGTCGGTTTGAAAAATTGGACGAGACGTCGTGCGCGTTCGCCGAGGACGGGACGTGCGGAAAAGCGGCGAAGTGTAATAAATTAGGGGTTCCGGTGGTGTATACGAGACGGCTGTCGTATCGGGTACCGGAGAATCATCCGAAGTTTGCCGGGCGGCGGTGTTGCGGGACGTGTTATTACAGGTGCACGGCGGTTGGGGAGACGTGCGCGTTCGTGAGCGACGGGTCGTGCGCGGTGGCGAATAGGCGGGAGAAGGACGGGATGAAGGTTGCTTTTAACTATTTGAAATATCGCGTGCCGAGTAATCACGAGAAGTACGCCGGAAAATGGTGCTGCAACTCGTGTTATTACAAGATTCAAGCCAAGGGGAAATTGTGCGTATTCGCAAAAGACGGTACGTGTTTGATCGCGAAAGAGAAAGAAGAGAAAGGCTTGATTTTAGAGTACAGCAACTTACCGCAAAGAGTGCCGAAGACGCACCCAAAGTACGCCGGGGAGCGATGCTGCGAAACTTGTGCTAATCGTTGCCGCGTGGAAGGTAGAACGTGCGCATTCTTGGCGAGCGGAGAGTGCGTTTACGCGAAGAAGCTCGGCGTTACGGCGGGCGACGGGACCGCGAATAAGAACAAGAACAACGGCAAGAACAGCAACAACAAAAGAACGAGAGGTGAGAATCAAAACGGGCAACAACAAGAGCAACAACAATCGGATTTGGAGTACAAACGCTTTCATCGCATACCAGAGGACCACCCGAAGTATCCCGGTGGGGTTTGTTGCAACGCGTGCTACATCGCGAGCAAAGCCGAGGGCCAAAAGTGCGCGTTCATGGACGAAGGTAAATGTAGCTACGCGAGAAACATGCTCAGGAACGGCGCCAAAGAGGTCACATATAAAAATTTAACCTATCGCGTGCCAGCGTCGCACGACACGCACGCCGGTGAAAGGTGCTGCCGCACGTGTTACAGAAAATGTTCCGAACACGCGAAAGAGGTCAGATGGGCGACCGTTTTGAGCAACTTATTGGAGAAGAACTGAACGAGTGAGAGACGTGAACGAAGAGAAAGAGAGAGAGAGAGAGAGAGAGAAAGACAATACAAAGAGGAGGAAGAATTACGCACGCATCATGTGTATTATAGCGCGCGCTGCTGCTGAAATAGCACCACATAGAAGAAAGATTTGAAACTCGCGCGCAATGGGTGCGTCGTTGTCTGAGAGAACAACACACACACGCACACACACAAACACAACAAAAAACAATTACACTTCCCCCACACAACAAACACCCCTTTAAGATATGCTCGCGTGTGCGCATTCATCAATCACCAGACCAACGATCAGGTCGAGCAAAAGATGCGCCTCTAACCGTCGCATCATCGTTTGCGCGTCGTCGTCGTCGTCGCGAGAGGAAGTCAATGCCAACACCCCTAAGTTATCCAATCGCCGCTCTCTGATGTTGAACTCCACGGCGTTCCCGGTGTTCTTGGGCGTCTTATTCGACGTCGGGAGCAAAGCGCCGGCGCCAAAATTAGGCGTTCAGGAATTCAACGGGATTAAAAGTTTAACGCTCTGTCCGCCAGAATCCTTGAATTGCTTGAGCACCGCCGAAGAAATGGGTGCGTCCGTCTGCTTTTGGTCGTTATCTTGTTAACTTGTTGCAAATGTTGGTTATCTTGCGTCGCCGCGTCGCCGCGAGCACCTCTTCTGTCACAACAGTTTGCTCACTTTGGATAACTATACTGACTCTTTCTTCTTCTCAAATGCTTCCAATACAACACAGGTCAAGCGCAAGCGTACGCGCCCCCGTGGACGTTCAACCCTCCCGAATCGGTTCGCGTCTTGAAACAAACGCAAATATACGACGTGCCGACCGCGAAAGAACAACTGATCGATGTCATCAAAACCACCGATTGCGACGGATTTACCGCTGAAATCGTCGAAGAGTACGACGACTACGTTCGCGCGACGTACACGTCGCCCACGTTCGGCTTCATCGACGACGTGGAGTTTTGGTTCACCAGAGACGATCGATCGACCGTGGAGTATTCGTCCCGGTCTCGCGTGGGCAGAGAAGACGGCGGGAAGAACAGAAACCGAATTCGGACGTTGAGAAAAGCCTTGACCTCGAAATACGATTGGGCGTCCGTTGGTTTTTAGTTGCGTTTGACGTGAGAGAGAACAGAGATTAGTTGTGTTATTTTTTGTTTATTCGTGTTGTTGATTCATGCTCTGTATGCGTGTGCTTATTCGTCCGCGCGCGCCCTTTGCGCGCGCGCGTGCTCACATTTCAGTTTCAGTGTTTGTTGCCCTTTCCCGCGAGAGATTTTTTGATTTTCCCGAAACGTCGCTTTTACGAACCAAATTTTACATTTTATCTTCATACAAAAGGTCATCGATCCTCGAATTAAAGAGAGCACGCTCGCGCTCACTCACACACACACACACAGAAAGAGAGAAAGAGAGAGAGAACATCTCTCGTATATAATCATTCGCGGGAGAGCTTACCTCGTTTTCTCCTCCTTCTGTTTATTTTTGGGAAAACGCGTTTGCGTGCAAATTACCGTTGAGAGATAAAAATAAGAAAGGAGAGATGAGCGTGCCTCCTTCCCCGGAGCATAGCCAACACGGGGGCAGCGGCTACCCGTCTCCGATGTCCTCTCCGTCTAGACAACAGCAGCGAGGCGGGTCTTTGCGCGGGAGTTTAGAGTTTTCTCGCGAAGCCGGGATGTTTCCAGAGCTGTTGGTATTGCAACCGAGCGCGATCGTGGACCACATCGCGGTGAGCGCGAGAATCGAAGAACACGTGGAAGGCGAGATTGGAGGATCAAAACCAATCTCGTCGGCGCAGTTGAAACAAACTTTGGCAGGTTTGGGCGAGTGGTCCACGAAGATTGGCGGTTCTGCGACGAACGTGTGTTCAGGGCTAGCGCACGGATTTGAAGTGAATGCGGGGGTCATCGGCGCGTACGGCGACGACGAGATGGGCGATTTCTTCGAAGCGGCGATGAAGCGGAACAAGGTGAACATGAAGTACATGATTCGGAAAGAAGGGATGCAAACTGGACGGTGCTTGTGTTTGGTCCATCCTAAAACGGGGCAGAGAACAATGAGACCAGCTTTCGATGAGAAATGTCGATTGCTTGCAAAAGAGATTCCCGAAGAAGCATTCAAGGGCACCGTCGTTGCGAACGTGTGGAAGCGAAAGTGGGTTATTCTGAACGCCTACGCGTGTTACGGAGAAGACGAATTGCTCGAACGCGCTTTGGACACGGCGGAAATGCAGAAAGCTAACGTTTGCTTTCATTTGAGTTCGTTTGAACTTGTGAGAAAATTCAAAGACAAACGCATCGCAGAGTGCCTGCGCCGAGAGTGCGTGAAGATTGTAATGGGAAACGAAGACGAAGTAACTGAATACGGAAACGGAGACTTTGAGAAAGGCTTAGAGTTGTTGAGTGCGAGCGTGGGCATAGTCGTCGCGACGCTAGGTGAGCGTGGACTTGTCGCGTTGGAAACGAACGGGCAAACCGGCGTGACGCGAAGAATAGAACAACGAGCCTTTACGCCTCCGATGAAAATTGTCGATACGACTGGAGCGGGAGACGCATTAACGAGCGGATTCATGTACGGTATATTACGAGGAAAACCGTTAGAAAGATGTTGCGAAATCGGGTGCTTAACCGGTGCTGCGGTTTGCACGGTGTTCGGAGCTGAAATTGACGAAAACGGATGGACGTTCGTTTACGACAGAATGTTTACTTTAGGCGAGCGCGATTTAGCTGGCTTCACCAAGCGCAACGACTCGGCATTTGCGAAGCTCGCGAGAGGCTCGGCTAAAGCAGTCCGATCGGAACTCTTGGAGTGTTTCGAGCTGATTGAAAAATGGAAGCGAGGTTTTGTATACTACGGTTCGGCTAGACTGAAACCGGAAACAGAAATCTATAAACAATCGAAGGAGCTATCCAGACGATTGGCGGAACTATTTGGCGACGTGACGACGTGGACGGGTGGAGGGCCCGGAATGATGGAAGCGGCTTCTTTAGGAGCCAAGGAGGCTGGAAAAATTGTCGGCGGTATAAGAATTGCGCGCGAAGCTGGAACGAGCGTAAAATCGACGAAACAAAGTTATTTAGATCCGGATAAAGAGGTCTATTGCAGATTCTTGGCGCCACGAAAAGTCGCGCTTACAGATGCTGGCGTGCGGAAGACAAAGGCGGATAGAACGGCGTACATCTTTCTTCCCGGCGGATTAGGGAGCATGGATGAATTTTTTGAGCTGTACACGCTCGTTCAGTTGAAGAAGTTGGGCAGCGAGCACAAAGTACCCATTATTCTCGTAAATTACGACGGTTTTTACGACTGTCTTTTGACGTTTATCAAAACGATGATCGAACAAGGCACGGTTGGAGAAAACGACATCACGTTTATTACGTGTCTAAATACGAATGACGAAGTCGTGGACTTTCTTAAAAGTTTCTATGCCTTGTGAGCTCTACTCTTTTACACCGTTTCTTGTATATATATATATATATATATTCGCTGCGCACTACATTTACTGCCGGCCGCTACTACTTCATCTACTTTTCACTAAAACAACTAATTCATTATATCCTATACTTTTTACGCCGTACCTACGGGGAACTCTCTCGCTAAAGCTCGCACATTCTTTTCGTCCACGAGAGGCATAAGATCAATTCTCCCGGTACATCCTAAACTTATTCTCAAGTATCCCCACGCATTCTCAGCGTTCGGGTTCAGCTCTAAAGCTCGTAAATAATACGCTACCGAGGCCTCGTAACGTCCTTGGTTAGCAAACCCGATCCCCATATTAGTCCAAGCGCGAGTATAGTTTGGCTTCAAATCGAGCGCGCTTCGATAGGAGGAGATCGCCTCGGAACTTTTCGCCGCATTGGCTTTCGTGGCGCCGATTTTGTTGTGCAGGCGATGGTCTTGTGGATTCAAACGTGCGGCTGTTTCAAAAGCGCGAACAGCTTCATCGTAGTCTCTCGTCAAGTGCGCTAGCACGCCAACCACGGCATGTATGTTTGCGTTTTGCGGTTGTAATCTGGAGGCTTCTCGAAACGCATCGCGGGCTTCGTTTTCGTCCACAATATTTTTACCATCCACTAAATGCGACACACCTTGCTGCTGGCGTAGCCACGAAATAGCATGTTGAATAGCCTCCGTTTTCTCGAGCTCGTTTGTGTGACTGACTGCCAGTTGTAAAGCGACTTCGGCGTCGAGCGGGTCGAGTCTGTGTGCTTCTCGCATGGCAGCGATGGCGCGAACGTCGTCGTCGTTTTCGGCGTGCGCTTCGCCAAGCAAACGCCACGCTTCTGTGACTGACCTTTGTTGCGATTCAGGTTGCTTCACCGCGGCTTCGAGCGCTAAGGTTGCCTCGGATAAAACACCAGTCTTTATGAGATCCTTCCCGATTTGAAGCGCATTTACATTTCCATCGTAGGGGTTCGGATTCGTGAAGACGTACTGGCTGTTTCTTTCATTGTTCACCACCTGTGCGCTCTCGTTCCACGCGGAATCGAATTGATTTACGTATTGCGGATGCGTTTGAGTGAATTCGTTCGCCCACTGCTCTGGTAAACTCGAAAATTCGTTCGCCCAATTCTCAGCGGCGTGCGCCGAGTTTGTTTGATGTTTTGCTTGCTGTTGACGCAACGTCGACTGAAACTCATTTGCCCATCGCTCGCCACCGCTAATATTTGCACTTTGAAACTCTTTTGCCCAATCTTCGCTTTCCACGTTCAATTGACGATCACCGTCGACGGTTCTTAAATCGTTATCGCGCACCGCAACTTGTCCCGAGCCAATATTTTGCATCAGCTTCACAAAGGACGAATTTGCAAATTTCGGATCCTGCGCAAGCGTTCTCGCCAGCTCCGCGCTGTGCATTCTCGTCTCTGCGTCTACTCTCGTTTCTCCTCTGTATTGTTGTTGTTGCTGCTGGTGCTGTTGCTGCTGGTGGACCCGCCTTTGCTGACTGAACTCATTCGCCCATTGCTGCGGCGGGTTATAGCCGTTCCTTTGCTGAGTAAATTCATTTGCCCACTTCGCGTGTTCCATACCGCGCATCTGCTCGAACTCGTTCGCCCATCTATTGTTCCCACCGTTTACCATCTGTCCGTTTTGCTGCCTTTGGGCGAACTCGTTTGCCCATTCGCCGCCGCTATTCTCCATCATCCTTCTTTGCTGTCTCTCTCTCTCTCGTTCTCGTGCGAACTCCCCGCCCCAATCCTGTTGCCGTTGTTGCTGTCGCATTTGCATCTCCATTATCGGCGCAGGAGTCATCAAGCCTACATCGTTCCTTTCTCGCATCATCATCGCGTCTCTTTGACGTTGCTCTGCCATCATCTCCTGTTCCCGTCGCCACGCGTGGTCCATATTTTGTTGTTGCTGCTGCACCAGTTGCCTCTCATACTCTCTCTCCATCGCCGGCGCGACTTGCCTCGCCATCACGTCCGAACGTTGCCTCTGTTGTTGCTGATGTTGCTGTTGCTGCCTCCCACCGTTATTCATCCGTCTCTGCCTCTCCTGATCCGCCGTCCATCGTTGCTTCTGACTCAAAGTCTCGCCCGTCTCTCGGTCTCTCTGCATCTGTTTTTCCCGAACGGAATCGTTCCCCATTCGCGACGACGGGCCGCCGAATAAGATTTGATCGGTCAAACGCATGATTGGGTTTTGGGCGACGGAAGAGTCATCGTCCGGGGCGCACCCGTCCGGGGCGAGAAGTAAGTCGCGAAACGCGGAGCCTCTATCGCCGCCGGACATTTTTTAGTTTTTGCTCTTCGTCTTTGAGCGTGTGTCCTTGTTTTTTGTTTTTGTGAAGTGCGAAGCGGATGAATTCCAAAAATTGAAGCGAGAATAGCGAAATACGAGCGCGCGGAAACACGCGCGCGTACGCACGAGGGGGTATTGTACGCCACGCTGCCTGCGCGTGTATTTGTGAATGTGTGAACTAGTACCAAAGTGCCAAAACAAATATAAAACTAGAGCAAAACTAACGCGACGTCTTTCGGCGCTAACGTCTCTTTTAATTTCCAGTTGTACAGGTAATAGTGTAAATCGCCGTCGCCGATGCCGAATTTAAGCGTCTCTAGAAACTGGTTGTTTTCGGAAACATTCAACGCGTTGAAAACGTCGAAACCGTTGTCTCGAGCTAATATCAACGCGTCTTGGACGAGATCTTCGATGTTTTCGGAAGTGGCGACGTTGTAGTAACAGTAAGCGGCTTTGAGCAGGACGTTGTTTTTCTTGGCGTTGCTTCCGTTTGAAGACGCCTGGATGACCGTGGAACTCAAGTTGTAAAAGGAGCAAAAATCCGTCGCCTCGTTGGTCCGCTCGTCGATTTTAACGTAACTATACACGACCTCGTCTCTCGGAACTAACCAGTGTCTCACGTCTTCCTCGGTTTTTACCGGCGCTAACTTGAATTTACTAAAATACGAGTTCAACAATCTAGTCACTGTCGGCACGTCCTTCGCTTCCATTTTCCTCAAGCCTTGCACGCGAATCTTCTTCGGCATGGCGTAGTGTTCAATCGTTTCCGCCATGCTCATTCCTCTTCCTAACTGCGTGAACCGAATATCTACCAGCTTTTTTACGTTTATCGATCGGTGCCAATATCTCGCTTTCGCGCACGGTTTTGGCAAAACCACTCCAGCCGTATACACCGCCTGCCACACGTCTTTCAAATTAATTCTCCTCGTCACTTCCCTAATCAACACCGGCGCAAAGTTTTTCCTCCGCAATTTCTTGTGCACGCACAGAAAGTTAATCTCCGCGACTTTCAGCCGCTTCCCGTTTGCGCTCACTTCCGCTGGAATGCCCGTAATCAACGCCACCAACGTCTTCGTGCACGAAATCCGAATACCTACGTGCCAACTTTTTTCGTACCCGGGCGGCTGCAGCGCCCACGAGACAAACTCCGGCGCGTACGCGAATCGAAACATCTCGTCGTCGTCTTCCACGTAATTATTCGCGAGCAACGTGAATACTTCATCCCTACCTTCCTGCGTTTCCACGTCTACTTCATCCCACTCGTAACCGGGCGGTAAACCGTACCCTTCTTTCGGCACGTCCGCGACTGTCTTGGACGAGTCGTCGATCGGCCCGTCCACGTCTTCTTCTTCTTCCTCTTCTCTAGCTCGCCGTCCGTCGACAAACTGCGGCACCGGCTGCGTGCTCCAAAACTTGTGCTCTCTCTTCATCGGGTCCTCTTCCACAACGCGCGCGTTCCCGAGTTCCACTCCGTTGTTGTTCGACGCGCTGCCTCTCAGAAGACTCTCCATCGCTCGAAGCACCGACCGGCGCCGCGCGTCGTCTTCGTCTCCAAAACTCGTGGCGGCCGACGACGCGTTGGACGACGACCTTTGCTGCAAATCGTTCATCTGTGCCACCAAGGCGTTCAACTGCGCCGCCGTGATGACCTCTGCTTCCTCCGCGTCGTCGTCGCGCCTGTTCGCGGAATACTCGTTCTTGTTGGTGTTGTTGGAGTTGGTGTTGTTGTTGGTGTTATTCGCATCGTTCCCGTGCTCGTCGCGTCGTTTCTCTTCTTCCGAAGAAGAACGCATCTCGCCTCGCGGGGACGTCGCCGCTTCCTCGTCGCCGACGATTGAGTTTTCGCGCATTTTCTTCTTTCCCTCTTCTTTTCTCTCGACCCCTTATTGGAAGAAATTAATATCTCTCTCTGTAAATCAAGTCTTTGAGGCTTCTCTCTCTCCTTCTCTCTCTCTCTCTCGTCTTTGAGCAGCCCGAGGGACGACGCGTGCAACAAACAATCAATCGCGCGTAAATCCGATTTATTATTTATTAGTGGGGCGGTAACGCTCTTCTTGAAGGAAAATCTTCTAAAACCCTAAACCCTAAACCCTAAAAAGAAACCTTTGAAAAGACGTCTAGGTAAAAAACGTTCGTGTGCTTCGAAAAGCACTCTTAATAGTAGCGCTTTAGATAAAAGTCGCGAACACGTAACGACAACATGAGCGAAGAAGAAGTCGGAGGAGGAGGAGGAGATCTGAAATGGTACGAGAAGAAAAACATCCTCGCCTCCGCGGCGTTTCTCTCCACCGTCGCCTCTGCGCTCGCCTTCGTCCAAATCGGTTTACATTTGAAACATTACTCCAACGGCAACCATCAGCGTCACATCTTGCGCATAATCTTCCTCGTGCCAATCTACGCTTTGCTGTCGTTCGCGGCGTTGCAAAGTCCCAAACACTCGTTAGATTTGGACACGTTTCGAGATTGCTACGAGAGTTGGGTGGTGTATAACTTTTTGGCGCTGTGCTTCGAGTACGTCGGTGGTCCCGGGAACGTTCAGAATAACATGTCTGGGAAAATGTTGCCGCCTTCTCTGTGGGCGTGCGCGCGCGAGGCGCAGCAAGTGGACGGAGCGTATTTGCGAAGGAGCAAGCAATACGCGCTTCAGTTTGTGTTTTTGAAACCTTTGCTGAGTTTGATCAGTTGGATCATGCACATGCGCGGTCAGTACGGGGATTCTGCGATTGATTTTAGACGCGGGTACGTGTACGTGTTGTTCGTGTATAACATCTCGTACTCGTTCGCGCTATACGGGTTGTTGATGTTTTATCGAGGCGCGTACGATTTGTTGAAACCGCACAAACCGTTGGCGAAATTTATGCTGGTGAAAGCGGTCATATTTTTGACGTTTTGGCAGGGCGCGTTTATCGCTTTAGCCGTGGCGACCGGGGACGTTTCGAGTTCCGAGGAAGGACGAGCGACGCAGGATTTTTTGGTGTGCGTGGAGATGGTGTTTGCGAGCGTTTTTATGCACATAGCGTTTCCGTATTACGTCTACGCGAACAGATCTGGAGTGAGCAGATTTGTCGCGAACGTTGGACACGCGTTGAGCGTCGGTGACGTTTTGGACGATACCGTTCATCAGTTTGGAAGAACGTACCAGGAGTACACGTTGCACGGCGCGCACGATAACAGCAGCGCGGCGCAACAAGGTCAACAGATGACGACGATGACGAGAACGGTTGGTAGAGACGATAGAGTCGGTAGGAAAGGTGGAGTGGAATTTTTAGAAGAAGAAGTTGGAGGTGAAGAAGGAGCGAATGGTAATGATAGCGCTACGACGAGTGGCGCCCGCGGATTAGAGAACGTCGTCGTCCAGGAGACGTCTCCGTATTCGTATTCGATATCGACGCCTTCGCCGACAAACGCCGCGAACGGCTCGAGAACGAACGTGTTCACTCGCGACGACGACTACGATAATAATAATAGCAACCCATTTTTACCGAGGGCAAATCGGGACGGTGATGACGGTGATGCGGGTGGAGACCAGCCGCCGCCGCTTTTGAATTTATGAGAATAGAAGTCAAGACGAAGACGCAGCGCGTGCGTCATCGTCACGGCATTGTAGAAGCACGCAATGATGCGCAAACAAATTGTAACATCGAGCATACACATACGCCTCGTGGCAGTACTAGTAGTAGTGGTAGTATATTTGGGTGTTGAATTAATACAAATACAATAACAAGCGCTTCCTTTCTCTTCTCTCTCTCTTTGCAAAACGTCAATCTAAATAAAACAGCGTCACCATCCTTCTCTGCACTTTCGCCTCTCGACACGTGTCCAACAAAAGCGTCGAATCGTGAAACGCGAAACAAATCACCTGCCTCACTTTACTCACAATCACATCGTTACATATCCTACTCGCCTCCAACAGCGGCAAGTGATCGTTCTCCGGACACTCCTCCACCTGACTCACCTTCTCTAACAACTCCCTCGACTCCGCCGGTTGCTTCGACAGCGACTGCGGTAAAACCACCGTCAACAGCTCCGGTCGTTCCGCTCTCAACGAACCCCGAATGACCGCCGCGTTCGTCCCGGTCGCCCCAGACGTAAAAATATGGTTCCCGGTTAAACACAGCGCGTACGCCAGAATCTCAATCAGCTGTTGGTGTAAAAATCCCATGTTTCGCGTCCCGAAGAATCCAATCTCTTTCGGGCAGTCTTTCTGTATCGCGATGAGTTCTTGCAAGTAATCGAGCTCGGGAAAGGACGTCCCGATGGCGTCGTCGTCGTCGTCTCCCTCGTCTTCTTTTTCTAAAGTCGTCATTCCAGATCTTCTGTTCTGCTGCTCTTCGGAAGGAGGAGTCTTCGCGTCGTCGCAGATTCCGAACGCTCTCACCGTCGTTCTCTCGGTCGCACTCTTAGTAACACTCGTCGTCTTCTCGTCGGGCGACAGACTTTGTCCGTCATCTCTGACCGCTGCTCTCGTCGTTGTTAAAACGCTTCGTCGTCGTTGTCTTCTTCTTTGGATGATGGAAGCTACCGCTTCTCTTCTGTTCTCGTTGCGAAAACGAACGAGCGGAGAAGAAGGAGACGAAGCGCAGCGAGAGAACGCCATGGTGGTGGTCGTCATCGTTCGTTCGTTTTTTTGCGCGTGCGCGTGGATGCGTGGTCGTTTGTGTACCGGCGCGCGCGCGTCTCAAAAAGTGATCGATCAATAGACGGATTTCCCGAAAAGGCAACTCATTTTTTTTCTGAAACCCTAAGCAATACCGTTGGGAAGAGCAAAAAGCGCACACGACAGAGGCCGCACAAACGAAACGCGCGCGCGCGCGCGAACGCGACGACAGTTTTAAAATGAACAGGACGACGGCATAAAGAAGAAAACGGCTAAATGTCCTCTCGCTCTCGCTCTCGCTCTCCTCCGCCTCCTCGTCGAGAGAGAATAAAAAGCGGCGACTTTGGGAAAGAGGACGCTCAGAAAACGATTCCGGAAAAGACGTGGAGAGGAGAACGACCGGGGTACTATTTCGGACGAAACGAGAAGAATGTTTTAGGATATCACTTCGACGCTAAAGCGAACGACGACGACGACGACGTTTGGCGAGAGACGTGGGTGCGCGTCGCGAGTGAAAAGGAAAAGGAAAAGCGAGAGATTCGAGAGCGAACGATGAAAGAGATGCTCGCGAGGAAAAAGCGGCGAAAGGAGGAAGATCCGGACGATTACAAAGGCGGGAAGAAAGAGAAGAAGAACGAGAGTGGGAAAGAACAACTCACGAAGCGAGAGCGAGAGCAAGTGGCGTTGGAACGGTTGAAGAAGAAGCGAGAGGAAGCAGACGCGGGCGGCTTCGCGAACGCGCGGCGCGGCGGCGGAGGCGACTGGCGCGGGAGACGCGAAGGAGGAGCGCGAGGAGGCTTTGGTAGGCATAACCGAACGGGAAGCGGGGAGTTGTTCGACGGCAAAGACAGAGGTTGGTCCAGTCGTCGATAGTTCTAAAGCGCGCTTGCCGCAGAGATTCGATGGGTCGTAAATCGATGACGTTAAAGAGAGAGAGAGAGAGTATTTCGTACGAGTACATTTTTTAGTCTAGACAAGCCGTTGAAAAACGTCAATATTCTGAAGCACGCGCAGAGTATCACATACAAATCATTTCAAAAGCGTTTTTAAACGCATCTTCAAACGATACGCACGCGCGCGCACACACACACGCACAGGAATGGGTTTCCGATCCGCCGTGGCTGGCGTGGCTAAAAATATCGTCCTCGGCGCTCCGTCGACGCTCAACACGCGCGATGGAAATTTCGAATCCGAAGACGAAGCGAACGCCATCTCCTTGCTCGAACAAGTCTCGGACGCGCTTTTAACGGAAGATAAAATAGACGCCATGAATCAGTTGAGAGACTGCGTGAGAGAGAGCAGGTTATCGCACGTCGTTTTGGCGAAAGTTGGCGGGATAGATGTGATTTTCGATTGTTTGTTAGAGGAGCAAAATGAGAGAGAGAAAGCGGGCGAGGAAGCGACGACGAGCGAGTGCGCGCACGCGGCGCTGGAAGTATTAGTCGCCGCGGTGACGACGGAACACGAGGAAGATTTGAAAATAATGAAGGAAAGAGAAGCGAACGAGGAGCGAGGGAAGACGAAGCGGCGAGTTTTGAATAAGAGGGACGGAACGAACGACGAAGGAGATGAGCGCCTGCGTTCGCGAACGGCGAGCGAAATGAATCGAGAGGCGTTGTCGGCGAAGAGCGCGAACGTGTTTAGCCTGTTGCAAATGATTTCTTCGAACGATTTTTATGTGAAATATCACGCGACGCAGATTTTGTGCGCGATGTCGAGCAGACGAAACACGAGGAAGAAGGTGCAAGAAGAGATCGTGAAGTCACCCGGGGCGTCGGAGGTGCTCGTAAACAGTTGCTCGCCGAGGAAAGAGAAGAGCGAAGTGTTGAGGAACGAAACGTTGCTTTTATTGGCGAGGTGTACAAAAGGGCACAGCGAGATTCAAAAGTTAGTCGCGTTTGAAGGGATGTTTGAGGTTGCGTTTGATATCATACGCGCGGAATCGTCGGGAGGAGACGATGCCGGTGGAGTCGGCGAGAGCGCTTCGAACAACGGATTAGACGGCGGGATTGTCGTGCAAGATTGTTTGGAATTGTGTAATAATTTGATCAGAGGGAACGCGTTAGCGCAGTCGTTGTTTCGAGAGAACGGGTGTGTCGGTAGACTCGTGCAGTTTTTAAAAGGATTGGAACGGCGGATAGGATCGGATATCGCAGCGGCGGCGTACCCAGCACAGAAAGCGGCCAACGCTTTGTGCGCATTAGAATCGGTGTCTTTGTTAGTCGGCGCGGTGAACTTACCCGAGGAAGAAGATAGTGAATTTGCACAGGACGCGGAAGCGAGAGAGATGATTTTATCGAATTTAGAGGATAACAGGGATACTAATAGAGGAGAGTTAGCGGCGAGAGGCGGGATCGAGGCGTTGTGTACGTGTGCGCTCGGGAACGGTAAAGTAGAATCCGCAGCCATTCGAGTGGCGGCGTTGAGAGCTTTGAGAGACGCGGTGGATTACCACGACGCGAATCAAGCGAGATTATTTTCCGCGGAAGTTGCGAGAGAGACCAGGAAAGGGAGCGGTGGTCCTGAACCAGCTTTATTGGCACTTGGACGGACGGCATTGAAAGCGGAGACGAAATCAGAACGCGAAGCGGCGCTCATGGCCTTGGAAAGCGCCGTGAGAGGTAATGCGGACGGACAAATATTACTCGTTAGTACGTTAGCACCAACTGGGCTAGGTGGATTCGACGACATACAAAATGATAACGACGACGACGACGACGACGACTTCTCCGGCGAGACCAGTTTAGGCGGCTTGTTCGCGCGCGCAATGTTGAGAGCGACGTCGACGTCTTCCTCGGCTTCTTCCGCGGGGAGTTTTATTTCTGAGGACGAAAAGAAACAGCATTTCATAGAAAGTTACGCGAGCACGATTGCGTTGAAAGCGATGTTAGAAGATAACGAAGACGCGAAAATGCGCGCGTTGCGGGTCAACTTACAACCTCTCTCCGAAATGGGATCGGCAAAATCTGCGGAGCTGTTACTTCCGCGATGCGTTCGTTCGCTCGCCATCGCACAAAAAATAGACGACGCGAATGGAAGTTTACAATGTGCCATCTTGCGGCTACTCATCGCGTGGTTGAGCGATTGCGCTTTAGCCGTACACTCATTCGTCACCTCAGATGCTTCACATCTTCCAACTCTGAGTGATTTAGCTAAATACTCTTCGTTAGAAGATGTTCGCACGCTCGCGTGCGTGTGTTTAGGTTGTTGTTTGGCCTATTACGGCGAACGTGATTACGCGATTGCATCCAACGTGCTCGATGTTGTCGCCAGACGAATAGGTACGAACGATTTCTTAGCCGCAATCGAACACGTCATGCACACAGACAGCTTTAAGAGAGCCTTGCTCCCGCCAAAGCCGCCACCGACGGTGACGAGAGCGACCGTGGCTGCATTACTCGCAGAATCGACGTCGTCGCCAAACGGCGGTGGTGATCTGAAGGCGGCTAGCACGAATGAAAAAGAATTCAACGCGTACGATTACAGTACGGCCCATTTCATTCAGAGATTTGAGCCGGACGTGCGCAAAGCTATCGTTCGATTATACGGCGGCGAGTCGACGAATGATTCGAACGCGAGCTTCGCGGGAGGCATGAACGGAACGCAAACGTCGCCCTTTGATCGGCAAGAAAACGAAGACGCGGAGGCGTACGCGCAAAGGTTAAAATCGACGTGCGAACAGTTAAACAACGAGTTACGCGTGGTGAATCAGAGAAACAAGACGCTCGCGGAAACCGTCGCAAACTCTCGCGCGCACACAGAAGCACCGGCTGTCGTCGCGCAGACCACCTCTGCCCCGATGGCAACCGAAGCAAATGCGGGAGTACCATCACCGTCCCTCGCTCCTCCTTCTACGCATCAACATCAACATCAACAGAAAGAGGACCCTCGCATCGCACAGCTCGAACGCGAAATTAAGCTCAAATCCAACATTATCCGCGAGAAAACGGAAGAGCTCAAGTCGCTCGCCTCCGCCTACCAAGCCGTTGAAAACCAATTCACCGAAGCCGAAGAAGAACTCCAATCTCTTCGCAAAGCGAGGAACGGAAACCAATCCGACGCGGAAACCACCGCTCAGCTCCTCGAAAACGCCAAAAAAGCCGGCATCGCCCAAGGATTGCGCGACGCCGAAAACGATTTCGCCTCTCGCGAAGACGAGTTGCGCGAGCGGTTCGACCTCGAGAAGGCGGACGCGCTCAAAGATTTGCAAGAAGAAATGGACGATTTGCTCGAGGTTCTCGGCCTCGAGGAGCGGCAAAAAGAGTGGCTCTTTCGAGAGATGGTCGAGAAGTACGGCGAGGACATGAACCAACTGGAGGAAAAGCTGGAGGGATTGACCGCCGTCGAAGAAGAAGAAGAAGAAGAATAGAGTTTCGGCGAGAGAGTGTGCGTTTTTATTTTGAATTTTTTACTACTTTTAGACCACAACACGACAAAACTTCAAAAAACTCGCTCGCGCGTTTATTTCAAACCGGTTTTAGAAGCGACGCGAAACTTCTCGCGCCGCTCGGTGAGAAACAGAGTAGAACGCATACATCACTCGTCATGGGTTATTTCACCTCCGCGAAAGAAAAAGCGCTCGAAACGTTCCCGGTTCTCCTCGAGCGTTGGAAAGAAAAACTCGCCTCGGGGAAGAGGAAGAGTTTGGATTTCATCGCGACTTTCACGTCTTCTTCAAAAGCACCGATAGAGAAGCACAGGG
>Ga0181599_1002312_pt1 | contig 17256 bp, 10 predicted proteins | sample 041ome_3_FD_148658 | JGI IMG/M metagenome (GOLD analysis project Ga0181599, IMG submission 148658) | Coastal salt marsh microbial communities from the Groves Creek Marsh, Skidaway Island, Georgia - 041405US metaG (spades assembly) | ecosystem: Environmental > Aquatic > Marine > Intertidal zone >...
GAAGAGGACCCCTTTTCTGTACGCGACAGACGAAAGCGTTCGATCGTTCGACCGAGACGAAGAAGAGTAAAAGCGCGCGCGCCGAGAGAGGAAAGAGAGAGAGAGAGAGAGAGTGGAATCTGAGTTTCTTCTCCTCGTGCGCGTGCAATTCAAAATGACGACGACGACAAAAATAAAAGAAAACGTGTGCAAAAAAGAAGAAGAACGTATTAATTTTTCTCAAAAGCAGCGCCCACCAGAGAGAGACGAAGAGAGAGAGGAGTTTTTTTTTCTCGACCATTTACGAGTCGATTGCTTGCTCGCGCAATCGAGCGGATGATGTTAGTGTTAGTACGTTTAGCATTACAAATTATCCGGCCCGTTCGCTCTGCGCACGATGGAGGCGCCGGAGATGTTGGTGAAACCGGCTCCGCCGCCGCCGCCGTCCGCGTTGTTTCCGACGCCGTCGTTAGTACTACCGCCGTTTCGAGCGTCGTTGCCGTGATCGTCGTCGACGTCGTCGTCGTCGTCTTCCCCGGCGTTGCCTTGATAATACGGGATGTACGGTAAGCGTTCGTCGTCGTCGTCGTCGTCGGGGTGGTGGTCGTCGTCGTCGTCGAATTGGTCGTTCCAGTAGTCGTTGGCGCTCGCGCCTCCGCCGCGCTCGTCGACGCCGCGCGCGGACGGTTCGCTTTTCTTCGATTTGAAACGGTCGGCGTAGTCTTGCGAGTACAAGTTCGCGCCTCCGGGGAAGGCATCGGCACCCTCTGCTTCGCCGTCGATGAAAGTGCCACCACCACCACCGCCGCCGCCGCCACCACCCGATCGTCTCTCCGCCATGATTCGTTCCGCTTTTTCGCCCAAGGTTAAACTCGTGTTTTCTTGAATGACATCTTTTCTGGTCATGACACCGACGACTAGAGGTTTATCAGGAGTTACGTACAAGTGTCGTAAACCCATGGTTCGGAAAATGCGGTAGGCTCTGGACACTCTCGCATCTGCGTGGGTGATGAATGGGTGACGTTGCATCAACCGCGAAACGTCAATCCACGCGGAGTCCATCTCTACGGAAGATAGAGACGCGGCAACTTCAGCGACGTGTGGAGATTTGAACGGAATTTGTTTCAACTTATCGAGTAAATCGTCTCTGTCTTTGGCGGTGGTGTAGCCGTAAACGTCCGCCGGTCGAGACTCTGGGTTCCCATCGAAGAAACCGATTCTGTGCGTGATCATTTTTAACAACCGATTTCGAGTAATCGTGCCGTGTAACTCGAAAGGCTCTCCCGGTTTCGTAGGTGGATTTTCCGTCACTGGGAATGCGCCGTGATCGTTCGAGGCCAAGATGCCGATCAAATCTCTCACGCGCATGCGCGGTTTGATCGTAACCATAGTTTTTGCCATGACTTCGTTGACGCGTAATTTATCCCCTGTTGGACCGGCTAATTCGGGTTCTTCTAAGAACGGCGCGCCTCTAATTTTGATGTGCGTGTCGTAAATCCCGTGAGAGAACCGATCGCCGACTGCTTTGGCACAGAAAATAGTCAACATTAACGGGATGATTAATTGCATTGATCCGGTCGTTTCCATGACCAAAACGGTAATGCTTATGGTCATTCGAGTTGCTCCACCTAAACTCGCGGCGGCGCCGATGACCGCGTACGCGTGTAAATCTATTTGCACGTCTGTTAAAATCCATCCGCTCATCGTGTTGACGATTCTCCCACAAATTTGACCCAAGGCCGAGCCTACCGCTAACGATGGGACAAACAAACCCGTCGGTGCACCAACTCCGTACGTCACCGTCATCAACGAAAACATCGCTAAGAAGTAAAACACTAATAAATCAAATCGAAACAAAAACTCGTGCGCTTGCCCGTTCTCGCCAACTTCGCCCAGGTGCAAGAGAAATTTGAACGATTGAGAGAGAGGAACGAAGAATAACTGACCGTAAGAGCTGTAAAATCCCTCTGGACAATACATCTTAGAGAAGAAATCCGTTCGAATTTCCTCTTTACTCGCCTCCCCGTACTCGAACCTGTCCAACTCGTTGGCTAAATTTGTGTGTCCGTCTCGCAACGGTGCCGGGATTTCTAAACAAGGACTCGCTGCCATGAAAACAAACATTACCGTAAACGTCAACGCAGCGACCGCGATGACTTCTAAAAACCTTCTGAACTTATTATTAACTGGGATGTGTTTCGCTCGCCACGCGGTTACTCGTACATTCAAGTTGACAAACAACGCGCCGATGTAGCCTCCCAAACATCCAACCATCGCAAAGATTGGCACCTCCCAAAAGTACCACCAGTACTGTTTGGAGTAGTTTGCCTCGTCGTCCGTGTATAGACCAAAATCTCTGTGAGTCCCGAACTTCGCTCTCGCAAAATCCGTGGCGTCGAAATCTAACTGCTCTAACCAATGCGAGGTCAACACGCCGACGCACGTAGCCAAGAAACCTCGCCACAACATGGACGAGTTGTAAAACGACGTCCCTTCCTCTACAGTAAACAACATTCCACCGATGGGGGCGCCAAAAGCGACTGCGACACCCGTCGCGGTACCAATAGCCACGAAATCTCGCTTATCTCTATCGTTTCTAAAATGGTTCGGTCTTCTGGTTTTGAATCCGAGCGAGTGCGAACCGAACGAACACAAACCGCCGCCGACCAAACCGCCACCGTGCACGAACGGTCCTTCCTTACCGGCAATTAAACCAGCACCAATACTAAACGCCACACCACCTAATTTTGCCAAAAGCGTTTTCAATCGCAATAATCCTTTCAAGTGCACGCCGTTCAAATACGTCTTCAACTCTGGAATCCCGCTCCCGGCTGCCAACGGTTCCACGTAACTCACCAACCCTCCAGCCACGGCGGCTAAGCAGCACGTCACAAACAGCGAACTGATATACGCATAAAATTTCGACGCGTCTTGGCTTTCCCCGTCCCCGACGACTAATCTCATCGCCATGCCAAAACGAAACGAGTTCAACTTATCCACCAATCCGTCCACGACAAACGCGACGAAACCCATCACGACGCCGATGATGGCCGATAACGTCCACTTCCACCACTCCTCGTTTTGATATTCCGCTCGCTTTCGGCTTCTCAACTGTTCTTCTTCGATGTCGCAATCGATTGGATCGTAATCGTGCGACTCGAACGCCGTCATTCTTCTCAAGCGTAAACTCGCCATGTTCTTCTCTCGGTCCGAAACGGTCGCACCAAACACCACCGCAGGGGCGGATTCTCTCGGACTGTTAGAACTCGTCCGGTTATCTAAAGTACCCGCCGCCGTCGCAGCGATGGCCTGGAACGTCTCTCGAGGGTTTCTAAAACCACCTCTCGTTGTTGTTCGAGGCGAAGAAGACGACGTCGCGTTTCGCCCTCGCGCGGAGTTTCGCGCGAACGCTGACAATCCGCTCGCATTTTGATTCGACGACGACGACGATAAACGCGGAGGTCGATTGGCGTTTAGATTTGATCTCGCGTCGCTGCCGCCGCCGCCGCGGTCCTCGCTGTTCCCCCGAGAAGACGACGAAGGAATCAATGTTTCCTCGTCGTTCATCATCTTCGAACGATATCGATCGGTCGATATCGATGGCGTTTTGGTTTGGGCGTGTGTCAAATTTGACGAAAAGTTTGGTGTGCCTCATCAAACAAACGGAAAAAAAAACAAGAAGTCAGTCAGTGAGAAAAGAGAGACCCTCCGGGCGGGCGGGCGGACGCGACGCGACGGACGATAATATACTGCAATCTATAATAATATTTAAAATTACTCTTTTCTCTTTTTCTAGTGCACAAGCGCACGCGTGCGCATGATATATATATATGTGTGTGTGTGTGTGTGTGTGCGTGTGCGTATGTATAGAGCACTGACTCACGGTAAGTTGTAGTACGAAACGTATTCATTCTCCTCGTCTTCCGGGAACGTGAAGGTTTGCAAAAATCTGTACAAGACTCTGGCGGACATGCCGATATCTTCCGGCGACGTGTACTCGTCGGGCGAGTGTGATTTGCCGTCTTTTGATCGAACGAAGAGCATGGCGACGGGCATGGCGTCGGCCATGGCGAGCGCGTCGTGGCCGGCGCCGGAAACCAAAGTTGGTGGACGCGTGATGACTGGTTCTCGCGTGAAACCTCCTCGGTCGTTTCTGTTTCGTTTGTTGTTGTTTCGACGGCGTTGCTTTGAGCTCATTTTTCTCTTTTGCGCGTCGGAGTAGTAAAACAAATCATCGCTTTGGTCTTCGTCTCGCATTTCTTCGCCGTCGAAATCGTTGTAGTCGCCGTAGTCGTCGTTGTAGTCATCGCTGTAGTCGTCGTCTTCTTCGCGTTGGAGACGCTGTTGTTCCATGTAGAGATCGTAGGCGCGGCGGTGCATTTCTTCCGTCGTTCGATCGCACGCGTCTTCGAGTTGTTTCGTGAGTCTTCGATCCATGGTCACGCCAGAGGCTTCGTGTGTTCGCTGAACTTTGCATTCTAAACCTCGCGCGCGGCAAATCAGTTGGACCTTTCTCGTGACGTCTTGGACGACGTTTTTACGAACGCGATCGGATTGCGCTCTGATATCCACCGAGAACGTTGTTCGAGAACCGATGACGTTGGTCGCGCCTGGAAAGATTTGAAATTCACCGACGGTACACACGAGCATGACTTCTGGCAACGCTTCGCCGACGCCGCCTTTTTTACATCTCTTTTCGATTTCAAGGACAGCTTCAGCCGCGGCTGGAGTTGAATCGCGTCTGGCAACCATCGGCGTCGTCCCTGCATGTCCTTGAACGCCGTTGATTATGACTTTCAATCTAGTTTGCCCTGCGATGCCAGCGACGGCAGCGATGGGGAAACCTCCGAGTTCGAGCACTTTACCTTGTTCGATGTGCACTTCCACGTACGCTCCGAACGATTGTTTTGGTAACCTCGCCTCTTTGATAGATTCCTTCGTTCCCGGTAAACCTGCATTCCTTAACGCTTGCAGAAAAGTTGCGCCTTGTTTATCGACGACGTCGTACACATCGTCTGGCAACGTGCCGACAATCGCTCGCGATCCGAGGAAAGTGGATCCGAAACGAACACCTTCTTCGTCTGAGAAACCGATGATGTGAATATTATACTCTCTTACCGGGTTTGTTCGTCTCAAAGCTTTCGCCGCAGCGATGGCCACTACAACCCCCAGCGCACCGTCAAACTTACCCCCGTCGATGACCGTATCTAAATGCGACCCAACAAACATCTCTTTACGAATCATCTTTTCACCGTGCTCGTCTAACGCCGGCGGTGTCGTTGCGTCCAACACGCCATGAATGTTCCCCGCGGCGTCCGTAAATACCCTCAAGCCGGCATCCGCCATCCACTCTTTAATCTTTGAATGCGCCTCCATGGATGCTTTGGACAAGAATTGTCTCTCTAAATGTCCAGCAGCGTCTGAGAACGTACCCAGAACGTTTAAGCGTCTCACCGGTTGGTCCTCTAACACGTGGTCTAAGTATTCCTCCAACTGCTTCCTTTCCGGCGTCGGAAGTTGTTTCTTTTCCTTCGCCTGCTGCGCTTGCTGCTGTTGCTCTAAGCGCCGTTTTTTTCCTTTTACTTCTTTTTCTTCATAATCGTCTTCGTCTTCTTGGTGCTGTTGCTGCTGCTGCTGCTGCTGTCGCGGAGGCGGTCCGCGCTTCATAGTCGGCGGCGGTTGTTGTCGTTGTCGTTGCTGCTGCTCCTGCTGCTGCAGTTTGGGCGGAGGCGGCTGTTGCTGTTGCTGCTGTTGTGGATCATCCGGGAATGCCTCCGCGTCTCCGTCATCAACAGTATCAGCATCGGCATCAGTAGGTGGCGGTTGTCGTTGCCTCGGTGGCGTTTGCTGCTGCTGTTGCGGCGGCGGCGGCGGCGCGAAGGCACCTTCCTCTTCTCCCAATTCTAACTCTAATCCCTCTTCTTCCATCATCGGCGGTGGCATTCTTTGCTGCTGATGATGATTCTGCGCGTGCGGCGGCGGCATCTGTCCGTGCTGGTGATCGTCTGCGTGTGGAGGTGGTGGTGGCGGAGGAGTAACTTGATGATGTCCTCGCGGTGGCATCACCCCCATCATGTGCGGAACGTGCACTCCCGATTCTCTCGCCGCGATTTCCTCCTCCGTCAACGATTCCTCCGTTCCGTGACGACGACGATGATTATCGTCGCGCTCCCCTCCATCCCGCGCGTTCGCGCTACCGAAAACGATGAAAATCGCAGACAGGAAGAGGAGAAGAACGAGACGAGGAGGTCTCGCAACGATAGCTTTCATCTTCTTTCTCTGTCTCGTCCGTCTCTCTGTCTCTCTTTCTCTCTCTCTCTCTATATATATGAAGTGCGTGTGTGTTTTTGCGGAAAGTTTGTGTGGAAGAGCAGATTTTTGTGGGAAAAAATTTGTCTTTTTCTCTCTTCATTTACATCGTTTTTGTGTGATGTGTGTGTGTGTGTGTGTCTCTCTCTCTCTCTCAATCTTTGAGTGTGTCTCTCTGTCTCTCTCTCTCTCTCAATCTCTCTCTCAATCTCAATCTCTCTTCATTCCTTTTCCTTTCCCTTCTCCTCCTCCTTCTCGTCATCTTGAACGCGAATTTGAGCCTTCGCGACGGCCAATCGCGCGCCGAGAACGCGAAACGCGGAGCACGAGACGGCGTCGATATTGTTGCGAACGAAAAACTCGATGGACTTTGGTTCGGCGGCTTGTTCGCCGCACGCCGAGTATCGAACGGCGCGACCGGCGGTTTCGTCGAGGGCGATTTTGATGAGCCTACCGACGCCGTCGACGTCTAAAACTTCGAACGGGTCGACGAGGGCGACCTTTTCTCGTTCATAGGCTTGGAAGAATTGGCTGTCGTCGCGGGAATATCCGAAAACCATTTGAGTCAAATCGTTCGTGCCGAAGGAGAAGAACGACGCTCGAAGAGGGAAGTTTTCTTGACCGGCATCTTCGATGCCAATTAAGTTCTTCGCGATTAAGCACGATCGAGGCGTTTCGAGCATGCATCCGACTTCAAACGGATGGTAATCGAGCTCGAATTCGCGTTCTTTCGCCAATCGACTCTCAAAGTGATCTTTAGCGAAGCGAAGCGTGTGCCTTCTCGCCAAGTACGCCGCGTGCATCTCGCGATCGATGATGTGCACTTGTTGGAGATATTCGCTGACCGTAGCGACGAGTGGAATCATGATTTTCACTACGGGTTGGATACCCGTTTTCTCGTGCGCGTCGTAGTACGCGTGCGCGATAGCGCGCGTCGTCATAGCGGTGATCTCCGGATACGAAATCCCCAGACGACAGCCTCTATTTCCCAGCATCGGGTTCGTTTCGCGTAATTTTGAGATTTTCGCGCGCAACGTCGTCTCGGAGACGTCGCAATACTTTGTGATTTCTTCCAAGATCTCCGGGTCGTCTAACTCTGCATCTTTCGGTAGAAATTCATGCACGGGCGGGTCCAACAACCGAATCGTTATGGGCTTTTCGTGACCCACTGCGTGGAAAAGGTTGGTGAAGTCGTATCGCAGTATCGGTTCGATAGCCTCCAATGCCTTTGAGCGCGCGTCTTCGTCCTTCGCGAGGAAAAGCTGACGCACACATCGAACGCGATCGGGAGATGCTAAGAACATGTGCTCCGTGCGACACAATCCGATACCGGATGCGCCAAAAGTTTCCATCGCGAACCTTATTTCTTTCTCCGTATCGCAGTTCGCGTACACCTGCGTCTTAGACGGAATATTGTCGACCCATTCCATGAAATCCATCAACGCTTTGTTATCTTTCACGGCGGTTCCCAGAGGTTCTAACTCTTTTTCGCCTTCGATGACTTCACCTCGCGTGCCGTCGATGGATATGAAATCACCTTTGCGGAACGAAACGTCTGGGTATTCCTCGAACACGACCGAGCGTTCGACGATAGTTCGTGAACTCGTCGTATTGGCTGGTTCGAGCGCGTCGCGATGAGTTGTCACATCAATATGCTCCACTCGTGGGTGCGGAGCGACGTGATACTCGTGATCGACAAAGTGCATTGACTTTGTTCCCGCGACGCACGGTTTTCCCCAACCTCGCGCCACAACTGCCGCGTGCGACGTCATCCCGCCTCGCGCGGTTAAAAAACCATCGCTTGCGTGCATACCGCCAACATCTTCTGCGCTCGTTTCTTCTCGGACGAGGATAACTTTCTGGCCAAATTTGTGCATTTTGATAGCATCCGCGGATGTGAACGCGATGCGTCCAGACGCACACCCCGGGCTCGCTGCTAAGCCTTCCGCCAGGACGTTCCAAGAAGAGTTGCCGAAAGAGGTAAACGCTGGGCGACGAAACGTCGGGTGGATGACTTGTTCGATGTGTTCGACGTTGACGTACTTCGCGACGGCATCTCGCGGAGAGATTAACTTATCCTTTTCGACGAGATCGGTTGCGATTTTAAGCGCGGCGATTCCGGTTCGTTTACCAACGCGACACTGTAAAATATACAACACGTTGTCTTCCACGGTGAACTCTACGTCCATCATGTTCTTATACGCTTTCTCAAGGACGTCGCAAGCCTCTTTCAACTCCTCCAAAGCGTCGCCGAATCCGAATTTTGCCATATCTGCGATTTGCTCCGGCGTTCGAATACCGGCGACGACGTCTTCACCTTGCGAAGATTGCAACCACTCTCCGTAAATCATATCGTCTCCAGTCGCCGGGGATCTAGTGAAACACACTCCGGACAAACTCTTTTCGTTCAAGTTTCCGTACACCATCGCTTGAATGTTTACGGCAGTCCCGGCTAACCCGGTTGTTTTTGTCACTTCGCGATACACTCGCGCACGCGGATTATTCCACGACTTAAACACCGCTTCGATGGTTAAGATCAACTGTTCTTCCGGGTCTTCCGGAAACTTCTTATCGTGCGCGTCGTAGACGTCTTTATACGCTTCGCACAAGCTTTGTAAATCATCCGCTTTCAAATCGACGTCGTTTTCCACGTTCCTCAGCTCTTTCAACTTTTTCAGCTTCCTCTCGAAATCTTCGTGCGGAATACAAAACACGACGTCACCGAACAAATCCAACAATCGGCGATACGCGTCGTATATGAACCGTCTCTCGGATTCCTCCTTGAACGAAGTTCGCGTCAACGCGTCCACGACTCGATCGTTCAATCCTAAATTCAACACCGTATCCATCATCCCCGGCATGCTCGCCTCGGCTCCAGATCGCACGGACAACAACAAAGGCAACTCTTCGCCGACGAAATCGGTGCTCTTTCTCCAAAACATCTTCGAAACCTGCTCCCCGATCACATCCACCGCTTCGAAAATCAAATCCTCCAAACCTTTCAACGTCTCCGGTCCTTTCTCGAGATACTCTCGGCACATGTTCACCGATAAAGTCGCACCCGGTGGTACTTTCAATCCGAGATTGGTCATCGCCGCTAATCCGGCGCCTTTCCCGCCCAATACTTTCGCCATCGTCGCGTCGCCATCGCATCGCGAGCGCGTGAACAGGTACACTTTTTTGTTCTGTTGTTGTTGTTGTTGTTGTCGTCGTCGTCGTCGTCCTTCGATCTCCCCGCCTCCGCTCACGTCGTTGTCGTCGTCGTCGTCGTCGTCGTCGTCGTCGCTCTTCCCTCTCGCGGAGGAGGATGATACCGACGAATACGCGAAGACTTTTTTACCGATCGCGCGCAACATTCTCTCGCGTTCGCGTTTCTTCTTTGCGAAAAGTAAAGCGCGAGGTGCGGTGAACGCGCGTCCTCCCGAGTGCGCACCGACGCTCGATGGTGCCATTTGAGGTTTTTTCCGCGTATTTTATCGTATTTTAGATACAAAAAAAAATCGACAGAAAATCAAAGACGCGCGCAAGCAAACACATTCGTAAACGCACGACGACTCGAACAACTCGCGCGCGCGCGAAAAAAGATGGATAAAATGATGAACAGCGCGCTCGACTTGGTCGAAGAACAAATCGTCAACAGGCTCGAAAATACCGGGTTGGTGACGTTCGACGACGAAGAGAACACCATTAGTGGTGGTGGTGGTGGTGGTAAGATGACCGAGAGAGGGAAAGACGTCGTGCGCAAGTTGAAGCAGATTCGAACGCGGAAAGCGCGCGAGAAGAGCGCGAGCGAGAAGAAACGCGAGGCAAAAGAGGAAGAGAAGGCGAAGAAAAAAAAGGAGGATAAGGAAGCGGATTTGAAATTGATGGAGATTGTCAAGAGGGCGCAGAAACCGCCGGCGCAAACAACTGATGGTGATGGTGCATCGACGGACGTGAAGGAAACGAACAAGGAGAAAGACGCGCTGGTGAAGGCGCTGCTGAAAGAGGTGCAACGTTTGCGCGAACGAGTGAAGACGAGTTACGAAGACGATGAAAAGGAAGGAGAGAATGCTTCGTCGACGTCATCGACGGGAGAAGGAGAAGAGGAGGAAGAAGATTCCATCTTGATCTCGGCGATTGAAGAAATAGAAGCTACGTTTGCGTTGCGAAGCGAGTTGGACGTGTCTCTTCGACAGTTGGAAAAGAGCAAGCAAAGCACGGTGGATTCTGAATTGTTAGAGAAAGAGCGAGAAGGTTTCGAAGAGCGCTTGACTCGGGAAGTGGAGAAGAAGACTAAAACGTTGGAGGTTCGAAAAACAGCGGCGGAAAACGCGGCGGATCAAGCGAGGAAGAAATTCGCCGAGGCGGAGCAAAATTTACGAGAGTTGAGGAAGAGACACGATGAGGCACAGAGTCGCATTTTTGATTTAGAAAATAACGAAATGGAGATGAAATCGACGTTAGCAAAAGATCGAGAGAGTTTGAAGCTCGAAGTTGAGAAATTGCAGAAGCGGGAGGAGGAATTCGTGAATAAGACAAACAACGGAGGTGTGATGATGAGGAATAATAGTAACAGTCTCCCAGAACTCGGCATCGCGGCTTTGGAGGAGAAATTACAAGTGAAAGAAAGGATGATTGCCAAACTAGCAGAAGACGTGGAAGAGATGGAGAAGGCATCGGTGGAGAAGGCGAAAGAGGCGGAAAAGAACGTCGCGAGTTTAACGAAACAATTGACGGAGACGAAGTTGAAGTTGGAAGAAACGAAGAGAGAACTTATGAAGGAACAGAGCAATGCGGAAATGAGTGGGGCGAAAGTTGTCGAGGAATTAAAAGAACGCGTGCGAGTTTTGCAAGCGCTGGTGGATTCTGAAGATGGCGACGTGGCCGAAGCTATGGCAATTAGGGGTAGCGACGATACCAACGAAAAAGGCGAAGGAGAGGAAGAAGAAGGCAACGGCGGCAAAGCGCTCATAGCCGTGCGAGATAAAAACAGAAGATTAGCCGCAGAGATTGCCGTCGCGAAACGCGCAAAGGATGATGCAAATAAGGAAAAAGAAGTAGCCATCGAAAGAGCGGTCGCGGCGGAGACGAAATTGATGCAAGCGGCGGAAACTATTTCAGTTTTAGAGGATGACTTAGCGAAGCGCACGACATCGACACCGTCCGCCGCAACAGATGATGCATCATCATCTTCGGCAACGACGACAGGAACAACGTCAAACTCAGATGCTGATATGATTGCAATCTTAGCTTCACAAAGAGACCGATTCAAACGGCGAGTTTCTGAACTCGACGAGGAGAAAGCTCGCGTAACGACTGAACTCTCCTCGACGAGCGCTAAAGTTGCAAAACTCGAAGAAGACAACGTTAAACTTTTCGAAAAGATTAGGTACGTGCAAAAATACTACGCTTCGAAGTTATCGGGTGGTGCCTCCGCGGCGGTCAAAATTCTTCGCGTTGACGAATCCGGCGTGCCTTTGAGCGACTCCTTAGAATCGGAAAAATCAGCCAACAAAAGCGCTAGGTATTCGTGCGGCGTCGGGGGCGTGACGATTGGTGTGGACCGTTTGGCGATTTCAGACGGCATGCGAAAACGCGCGCAGCGATACGGGTGTGGTTTTGGCGGCGGACACGGAGATTTGGAAAGCGCTAGTTTAGGCGGGGACGAAGGCGGCGTCGTGGGTAGATACCGCGAGCGTTATCTGGCGCGCCTGAATCCGTTCAACGCGTTCAAACGCACGGAAAGCGAGGATGGAGGTGCATCCAATTTAGCCACGCACGATCGATTGGCCATGGCTGGAGGGAAAGCGTTGTTATCGAGCAGAGGTTTCCGCAGCTTCTTTGCGCTGTATTTCCTCGCTATGCATCTGTTTTTAGCGATGGTGCTATATTCCCACAGAGCAAAGTTCTCGCTCGATTGAAATGCAGTAGAAGTTTTTTTGCCCCCGGCTCGCGTAGAAAAAAATAGCACGTAGTGGTAATGGATTTGTTAGATCGATGACGATATTTACTGGTACAACACAACTAAAATTATGAAACTCAACTTACTCGCTTACTTGCGGAGCTTTAAAAACGCTCTCGACGATCGGGTTATCGCACGACAATATCAAATGCTTCACAATCTCGTAAGTGGCAAAGGAAACTGCGCTCATCGGCATACAACGCGTCGCGGCTACCTTTGCACCTTTGTACAAACTCCCAATACCTCTATTCATCGCCATTAACCAGAACGTATCGTGAAATGTTAAAGAAAATCTATTCGTCGCCGCTTTTCTCGCGATCAACTCCATCGGAAACGCCGCTAACTGCCCGGTAGTCGCTGAAATTGCGCCCACGCACATGGAAACGTGCGGCTCGACGTACTCTTTGTTAAACGTGTCTTTGTACCATTCGGCAATAATATCGTACGTCCCGAACGTCAGCGCTGCTTCCGGTGCAATCGCCAGCAACGCTGGCGTCAATCCGCGCATTAAACCACCGAAGCCTTCGTTCTTCACCACGTGATGGATTCCCAACCCGACCGAAAACGGCCCCGTAAAATTCTCCGAAATCTTTCCCGCCGCTTTTCTCGTCGCATACGCGTCGAGAGGATACAACAACAAACACGCGCTCACCCCACACAACGCCCCAGCGAGCATTTTAATCGAAATCTCCGAGTCTTTTTTCTTCTCCACTTCTACTTCTTCTTTACGCTTTCTCCTTCTATTGTTATGATTACCGCCATGATTACTCGTAGTAGTAAACGTTTCCGTCGCTCTTTTCTTCTCTCTCCTTTTTTCTACAAACGCGTGTAAATTCGAGTTGAAGAAGTGAAACGTGGCAAAATTTAATCCTTTACTCGGTCCGTACCTCAACATCATCGTGGTGTTGCCGGCAAACAAAGCCTTGATGCCTTCATTTTTCGCGATTTTCACGAGCGACGGCACCAGTTTGCACTGATTCGTCAGCTGGTTGGTCATTTTTCGCACCTGAACGACATTCAACGGCGACGTGACCGTCCTCGATAACGCGCCGCCGCAAAAGCCGGCGACTAAGTGCGTCATGAACGTCGCCTGCTCACGTTCGGTTTTCTTCGTCTCTTCCTCCTTCTCGTTCTTTTTCTTGCTCTCGTTCTTCTTCTTCTTCTTCTTTTCCAATAAAAGCGTCTCTTCGGAGCGAACCGATAAGCTGCTCACGGATTGATTTCTTCTCCCTCTTCTCCCTCTTCCGACGCAATCATCATCATCGAGCAAAACTTTTGAAGTCGACGACGAAGACGAAGACGACGAAGACAAAGACCCGAAAAAGACGACGTTTTTCTGGCGGTGGTGTTTTTGCTGCGCGGCCGCGCGCTCTCGAGGATGATGCGCGCTCATAGTAGGGGTGGACATTTTATTTTTTTTGCGGAATATTCCCGAGATGTGACATATTTTTACAAAATGGCATCAAAAACTATCGTATTAAAATGCTACGCTTTTACTACGTTACGGCTCTGTTATTGCTACTACTAGGTACTATTAATCTCACTTTATGTTGTTTATGTTTATGTTGTTGTGGTGGTGGTGTTCATCTTGACTTCCTCAGCCGCTCGTCTCGGCGTTTACACGCGTGCGTGTGCGCGCTGAGGTACGCGCGCGTCGTCGTCGTCAGCCGTCTTCTTCTTTCGTAGACGACGAGATACTTTGCTTTACGTTACTTACTTTTTTTCAAAACCTTTGGCACCGACTGACTCTAAAGCCGCGCTCGCGCACGAGTTTATGACTTTGAACCTTTGCGGTCCTAAGTGGGTTCCGCCGAACCACCGCGTCACGGCGACGAAGACGTTTTCGCTCCCTCGCAGACGCAAAACGTTGGCTAAGTTTTTCCCGGCGCCGGTCTCGCCGTCGTCGTTGAAATCGTCGTCGTTCGGTATTCGGTACGCGAAAATTCTCGGGTGCGTGGCAGTTTGGACTTTCGGGTCGAGCAAGATGAGCTTCAGCGCTATTTTGATTTCTTTGATGGTTTGGACGTCGGTCACCGTGTGCGCTTGAAAACGACATTTTTCAAAACACACGATGTCGTGCGATTTGAACCGTTTCCGAACGTCGTCGGCTAGCTCCGTCTCTAACAACGGCGTCACGTTCGGGTCGCCCTCGTGTTTCCAACTCACCAGATGATCTTTAAATATTGCCGCTTTCGTCTTTGCATCTTCTTCGCTCATGCGTTTCTGCTTCTCTCTCCGTTCTCGCGCGCTTCGCTCGTTCTCCTCTCTCTCTTTCTCCTCTCGTCTCTTCGCCTCCGCTTCTTCTCGTTCGAACATTTCTTTGTATTTCTCGATGAATTCAAACGCGAAGACTTCGTTCTCATGCATCGCATCCTTCGTCTTTCTCACGAGCTTCTCGAAATCCCAGTCAAAGTTATCTGGCGTTTTCATCTCTTCGATCGCGAACGGCGCGCGCGACGGGTACGCGGCGGCATCCATGCACAAGACGAGACGCGATTTCGTTCCAAAATTCACGCTCACGCGAAACGCGTTTGTTTTTTTTCCTTCTGATTCTTTATCGACTTCTTCTTCTTCTTCTCGAATTTTAACGACGACGACTGCATTATTCGTCGTCGCGTTTTCGTCTTCTTTTTCTTCGCCGCATCCCCCGCGGTGGTCGATCATCTCGTCGTCATCATCATCGTTGATGTTATATATCGCTTTCAGAGCTTCGATTTCGTCTCGAATCTTACCCGCGTTTTCTTCTTCTTCTTCTTCTCGCTTCGACATTCTCTCTCTGTATCTTTTAATTCAGTCTCTCCGCATAAAAGACCACCGCGCGATCGAGCGTTTGAACGCTCACGATAAACAAAAAACGCGCGTTAAATAGAGTATTTTAAAAGAGAGAGTTTATGAAATGAAGCAAATCCCCTAAAATTAGATATTACACACTTTCGGATGATACGCGCGCGCACATGCGCATCATCTCTATTCTCTCTTCTCAATTCCCAAACGTCGTTGTCGTCGCAGTTTCACCTTCCCCGACTTTAGCATCAATCAGTTTTTGTAATTTCAACCGCCGGTGCCTCCAATAATGTCGTTTCGGGGACTTTACTCTTCTTCGCTTCGAGCGCTCTGACATATGCTTCCTCTGCCGCTTTCGCCGGGTCGTACTGACTTCCCGGTAAAATATATCTCGGTTCGCCGTTCGGTGGCGGGTTCGTGCACGGGGTGATGAGGTTACACTCGACGGCGGCGTAGGCGGCTGAAGAAAAAGACGCAGAGGTGAGAAAGAGCGCGGCGGCGGTGGTGGCGGTGGTAAGACGCGCGGCGTTGTTCTTCGTCGTCGATATCTTCTCGTCGTTGTCGTTATCCGAAACGGCAGCGCGGGGAGTTGAATAATGCATTCTCCTCTTCGAAGAAGAAGAGGAAGAAGAAGAGAGGGAGAGGAGAACTCTCGTCGTCGTCGTCGCGGTGGTCGTCGCAGAAGCAAACATATCAGTTATATGCGTATCAAACGAGCGGGAAGGATCGATCGATCGATGATGTACTTTATTAGGCGCGTAAATTTGAGCAAATGAAGTAAGGGATGAATTTCCCTAACAAAGCGTATCTGGATATCTTCAATACGCGAGCACGCCCAGAGAAAAAAGAAGAAGAAGCGACAACAACAACAATATAAATGAGTCGCGTTCTGGTGGAACACAAAACGCTTTTCGCGACAAACGACGTGTGCGTGATCACCATCTCCGACGTTCAAAGTCGAAACTCGTTAACGGAACTTTCGTTGAAAGCGTTGGCGAAAGCCATCGGAAAGGCGTCTTCTTCGTCGGAAGAAGACGCCTTTCCGACGCGATGCGTGATACTCACGGGCGATGGAGAAGACGCGTTTTCGTCTGGAATTAACTTATCGGCCGCGAAGAGCGTGTTTCGAATGTCCGAAGAAGACTACGAGTCCGACCCGGTGCACGCGATGGAAACGTCTCGAGTGCCAATAATATGCGTGGTGAACGGCGCGGCGATAAACGCGGGGTTTGAGATCGCGTTAGCAGCGGACGTGATATTGGTGACGAAAAACGCGCGATTTATAGACGTGCACATGGAGTTAGGTTTGATGCCGTCGTGGGGGTTATCTTCGAAACTGAGCAGAGCGATTGGGATAAACAACGCGAAGTTGTTCAGCGCGTTTGGAGACACGCTCACGGGGGATGAAGCGGTGCGATTAGGATTGGCGCAGAAGAAGGTATTTGACAGCAAGAGCGATGCGATGGAAGAGGCTATTCGTCTCGCTGGGAAGATGATTGAGAAGAGCAGGAGTAAAGAGAGAGCTCGCGTCGCTTTGGAAATAATCGATGAAGGATGGAAGAAAGCGTACGGCGAGGCGAGACGAATAGAACGCGAAAAAGCGTTTGCGCAATACAGATCGCTCCCTCTCGAGGATATGTTCAAAAGTCGTCGAAGGGACAAAAGTGGTGGAGGAGGAGAATTGCGCTCAAAACTTTAGAACATAACCCCGTGGTAGTTTTTTAGCAACGCATAGCCTCGTAGAAGCGTAGTTTTATGTAGAGATTTAGACCAGCAAGCGCTTTGCGCAAAAATTATTTCGCGAATCGATTCTTTTGTTACATATGCGCTCGCGCACGCGTCGGAATTAGCTAGTACCATCATAGCATCGCTCGCTACTAATATTTCGTGTTGCTACTGTTTTTTTTGCGATGAAACTACGGTCGAGCGCCGTCGTCGCAATTGATTCGCCAACTCTTCCATCATCATCATTTGCGCGCTCCCTCCTCTCGAGGCGTTGGCAGTTTTCGCTTTATCTCCTTCGGCAGCCGAGTTATCGGTGGTGTCATCAACGCCACTCGCATTCGACGCGCGAGGCGCATCTCGCTCCGTAGAAACGCTAACTTTTCTCAATTTAGCACCTCTTCGAATAGCTTCCATTAGGGCGCCTCGTCCACCGTCGTCCGCGGCAGGGGAAGGCACTTCTTGCCTCGAGTTGTTCGAAGCCGGAGGTGGCGGAGGTGGCGGAGAAGGCGATGATG
>Ga0181599_1002317_pt1 | contig 17240 bp, 10 predicted proteins | sample 041ome_3_FD_148658 | JGI IMG/M metagenome (GOLD analysis project Ga0181599, IMG submission 148658) | Coastal salt marsh microbial communities from the Groves Creek Marsh, Skidaway Island, Georgia - 041405US metaG (spades assembly) | ecosystem: Environmental > Aquatic > Marine > Intertidal zone >...
AAGAAAAAAAGAGACGAAAAAGGACTTACAGGGTGCTCAAATTGAATAAAATCACTTTTAACAATACTTACTACATCTATAATCTATCTCTCTGAGTCTATCTATCTTTTGTTAATGAAAAGAGTCTGTTTAAACTTCCGAAACGCGCTCACGTCTTGTTCACACACGACGTCGAACGTACTCAACCGGTGTTTCAACCACTCCAACGAAGCTTCGTTGCCGAAACAGATTTGGAAATTCTCGAGCGTTTCCTCTTCTGGTTCTTCTTCTTCGTCTTCTGCGTCGCCACGATGATTGGTTTGCGAAAAAGAAGCGGATAAAGGAACTTCTGTGGAAATTTCGCTGAAGGAGACTAAACTGAACGCGCCGCCGTGGTCGGTGGTCGGTAATCGTTCGCGACACAACGCGCACGTTCCAGATCGTCGTAACCACCGCGCGTAACATTCCTGACAAAACCCGTGGCCGCACCTCGCGATGACTTCTAAACTCGCGTCGAGGCATATCGAGCACTCTTCGCCGGTGACACCTCGGTCCGTGCGAGTGGTGGTTACATCTTCTACTTCTAATAGTCTTCTCGTTTCTTCGTTTTCTCTGTTCTCGTACTTTTCGGAGATTTGTCGCAACGCCGGAACGACCACGCGATAAAACGTCTCAATCGAACATCGGCGGACGACGTGCACGTGTTCAAACTCTTCGTTTCCATCCACGTCGTCGTCGTCTACATCGCTCTCCCCCTCTCTCGTGGCGGCCACTGATCGAACAAATCCGCCTTCCTCTCGCTTCTCCCACTCTCTCTTTTCCTCCTCTTTTTCCTCTTTGTCCTTCCTTCTCTTGACCACCTCGAAATCAAATTCCACGTTCCCGAACGCGTACGCGAAAGAGCTGTTATATTTCAGCAGTTTCACGAACACGTTCCCGTTCCCTCGAAACACCGGCGTCACTCGCAACCTAAACTTTTTATCGTCCAGTAAGTTTCTCAACCCGTCGCTTTCTAAACATTTGTTCGCCGTTGAGACGTCCCCTAACACTTCCTCGAAGGATAAATCAAATCCTTTCAAACCTTTCATCTTATCCCCGCATCGTTTCAAATACATCCGGATGTGTTCCACCTCTCGGTTGATTCGTTCTTCGTGCGTGGAATACAGCCACTGGGTCGTTCGAATCGCGCCGACGATGCCAAAGATGACCAGGTTTTCAATCAATGGTTCCATTTGATGATAGTTGTTTTTGACGTTTTTTCCCCGTCAGAGGTGCCTTCTTCACTTCTTCACTTTTCTCGCGCGAAAAGAGGGAAGGAACGAGTCAGAGAGAGAAAAACGCATCATCGTATTCGAACCACCATATAACGAGCACAAAGTGCAGCATCACCTTTCGTAATAAAAGTTCTTCCTTTTCGTTGTTGCGCGCATATAGTGTACGAGCATAAAGATGATGATGATGAAAGTGAGTGCGCAACCCCTAACATCAACACCCCCAAAAGCGATGCGTGTAAGCGCGAGTCACAACGAGTACAACAACAACAACAAAAACAAAAACAACAACAAAGGAGGGAAGAAAAGAAAGACGAGGAGGGCTTTTAGGAGGAGCAAAAATGTCCGAAACGTCGTCGTCAGAGCAAAGCAAAACGATAAGGATGACGAGGACGAAAACGACAGAAGAATGGCAAAATTGGCAAAACTCGAGAAGGTGTTTCTGATAGTGTTCAACTCCGGACAGGCGAACGAGGCGTTGTACACGACATCTTCGAGAGAGTTCGACGTTCCTCGAAACGATTTTCTATGCTTCGCATCCATGCGAGACGCTTTGAGAGCGTCCGTGTTAATAAGCGAGCAGACGGATTTGATGCCGGTCGTCGAAGGCGTGAGCGCGGACGTGGTTTTGTTCTTGTGCTCGAGGAGCGGGTTCGGCGCGGAGGTGATCGGAGAAGGGGAAAGATGGACGCCTCCCGGGGTGGTGATTGAAGATGATGATGCGTTAGTTGAGGATATGAGTAGTGATAGTAGGAGTGACGGTAGTAGTAGTAGCGGAGAAGAAGAGTTAGCGATATCCTCGGCGGATTTAGAAAAGTATTTAGCGGACGGTGGATCTTTTCGGGAGGAGATTCGTGAACAGTTCTATGATGACGACGACGACGACGACTCGGTAGAAGGAGAACAAAAAGAAACGAAGGAAGTGACTGCTGCAGATCTCGAAGACGCCCGACGCATCGCCGCGTACGCGGTTCAATCCGCCGCGGCCAAACCAATCAAAGCGTTATCCGACGCGTTTGAGCGCACGGCTCGACTCTCGACGTTGAAATCTATTTTACGACGCAACGCGAACAAAGTTTCCGCGACGACGAACGGCGCGCTGATGAACGCGTTACAAAACGTCGCTCGAAAGAGGATGATGACGAAACCAAAGAATGAGGATTTTTAGTTGTGTTTAGTTGTGTTGTATACTATCGCGCTCGATGTATATATTGCGCTCGTAGTAACTGAAATGCCCAAAAACTCTTCACTTCTTCACTCCTCGATATCTGATGTCTTCAAAACTCGATGTCGGATTACTATTCCTTTTCCTCATCGCCATCATCTCTTCCCACGCGTTGTCGTCTCTCGCGATCCGCGTGATATCAAAAGATTACCGTCAACTGGCACCGACCGCTATCCACCTCACAAACGAAACCTTCGAGGAAGAATTTTCGAATCTCTCGCCGCAGAGTTTCTGCGTTCTAGAATTTTACGCGCACTGGTGTCCAGCCTGTCGAGCGTTTGCGCCGCAGTACGAACTCGTGGCGAAATATTTCAACGTCGCACCTCGACCGGAACCGAAAGTTACCGCGTTTGCGGTGGATTGCGCGGAAGAGCAACAGTTATGCGCGAGATGGAAGATTAATGGGTACCCGGCGGTGTTTTTCGGAACGGCGATTGAATTCGCCGGGGAACGCGCGAACGACGTGAAAGAGATTAAATGGAAAGAAAAGGAGAAACGGACAAAGACGGGAGCAAAACAGATCGTAGAGTTTGTCGGAGGGTTAGTGATACCGAGCACGGAGTATGATTTTAGTGACGAGGAGTTGGATGCGACGTCGAAGAAGGACGGCGGCGGCGCGGCGACGACGACGAAAGAGAATGAAAATTTAGCGCGGTTGGCATTTCAAAACGACCAGAAGAAAGGGCTTGATTATAAAACCGTGAGAACTATGGCGAGTAAAGACGATTTAGAACGCGCGACGGTGGAGATGTGGAATCAGATTGTGTACGATGCAGAAATCGCGAGTCGAGAATTGAACGACTTAGCGTTGAGTAGTTTGAAAAGTAGTACGAATAGCGCTTCTTCGATCGAAGCGAATGCGCAAGGAGGAGACGTGACGCATTCGACGCTGGCAGATAAAGCGAGAGGTAATGTAGAAACGATTAAGAATGCAATCGGTTCACTCATTCACGCGCTTTCGAAAACGCATCCGATCGCGGAATGTCGAGCTTCCTTTAGGGGATTGCTTCCAGGAGCCGACGGGACCGAAGGTGAAGAGGAAGAAATAGAAGACGAGAGTAGCAGTAACCGTAGTAATAGCGATGCAGAAAGTATCGATGAAGAAGCGTTGGAAAGTGCGGACGATCCGTTGCTCGCCATGGCTTCATCGTTTTCGTCGAAGAAAGGAGGAGGGAAAAGAAGGAAAACAATCACCATTCACCACCATCTCTTCTGGGACGAGGAAACGAACGGCCTTTCCCAATTTGCCGCCAAGACATTCACTCCATGTGGACGCGTCAAAGCGCCGGAATGGAACGATTGCAAGCCGTCCTCCCCGAATTCGAGTTCACGGGGATACACTTGTGGCGTCTGGATGTTACTTCACGCCACCGCGCTTCGATCGAAAGAGCTGGATAAGCACCAGGGTGGTCACGTCTGGTACGACGCGTTCGTAAACGGGTTCATTCGAAATTTTTTCAACTGTCTGGAATGTCGCGAACATTTTTTGAAAATGGCGGAAGAAACGAAAGGATTCGAAATCGAGACTCCCGAAGAGATTGCGTTTTGGATTTGGAGAAGACACAACGATGTCAACGAGCGATTGGCCACGGAAGGGGATCCGGCGGGCGATCCCGAGTACCCCAAACAGCAATGGCCAGATGTACAATCGTGCGCAAAGTGTCGACACACGGATGGTTCTTGGAACGATGATAACGTGCTGAAGTTTTTGCAGGTTTATTTTTTAGCAAACAACAAGCCGCGACCGCGTTCGACGCGAGCTAAATTGGTCAAAGTGAAGACATCGTCCGCGTCGACGACGACGAGGTTGTCGACCAAACGAAATCGAAGAGGAGAAGGAGGAGGACACGTCGTGGCGTTGAATATTCTCGCGAAAGTTTTCGTCGTCGTCGCTGCCTTATCTTCTATTTTCCTATATTTGCATTCCAAAGACAAGCTCCCGCCCGTCTTTGAACGCTTCAAGCGAAAACACATGAAACGCGTGTTCGACGATTGGCCTTAGTAGGTGATGACGATATGCTACTACGTATCTCTATTACGCTATACAAATACAATTGTGCTGCTGCTGCTACTAAATCTACATCGCACACCATGAATTACGTTTCAAACTTGCTCGCTTCTCCGAGTACGATTCTTTTGTTCGTCTCCACGATTTGTCCGTTGCACACCATCTCGTCTAAAATCACGTACACCGAATCTAAGTGAAACATGATGTCCAACTCGCAGACGTTCCCGAAGTGCCAATCTAACGTCTCCACGAAGCAGTGTATAAAATCCATCATGCTGAGCTCGTTCTCGTCGTCGTCCACCCCGACGATGAAAAATAAGGAAGCGTATCTTCGGTAGCATATTTTATAGGAATTGTGTCGTAAGAACGCGCAATACGCGTGCATCCCTTTCGCGTAATCCGATCCTCGCGAGAGGGATTTGCGAACGATTTCGCTTTCGAGTTGTCGCTTCTCTGACGTTGGAATCGATTCGGTGAAGTATTGCGCCAATCGCGTTTGGCCTTGTTTGTTCACCAGTAAGATAAATTTGATCGCCATTTTATGTCTCTTTCTCTTTCTTTTTCTTTTTCTCTTTCTGCTGCGTAAAGTGTTTAGTTAACTTACGCGTGTGTTTAAAGTGTTTATTGGTAAAGCCGTTACTTAACTTTGGGGAATTTCTCCCCGATGGTCTTCACTGGATTTACACGAACGATAATGTCTAGCTTTGACCGTCATCATCGAACGACGAAACCCACTCTGTCGGCAGCAACAACGACAACACAACAAACGCGCAGATACCCGGTGGTGATAAACGTGTACGATTTAAACGATATCAACGAGTACACGTACTCGTTCGGGTTAGGGATATTCCACTCGGGCGTCCACGTCCACGAGAAAGAGTGGTCGTTTGGACAGCACGAGTTTAACACGAGCGGGTGTTTTTATTGCGCGCCGCGAGCGGTGCCACCACCGGCGAAGTTTCGAATCTCGCAATGCGTCGGGTTTACGAGGAAAAACGAACGCGAGGTGGAACGTATCGTGCAAGTGTTAGGGGCGGAGGAGTTTTTGGGAACGAGGTACGACTTGCTGAGGAGGAACTGCAACCACTTCGTGGAGAGGCTGATCGAAGAGCTGGTAGATGAGAGTTTAGAGGAGAATCGAGGGGTGAGTTTAAGCTTGTCGAGTTTGTTATACGGTGGAGAAAGTAGTAGCAGTAGTCACGGTGAGAAGAGTAAGTGTCCGTCTTGGATTAACCGGTTGGCGAGAGTCGCGTTGGTGACGAATAGGTTCGCACCGTGCTTATTACCGGTAACGATTCGGCAAATAGCGAATGTTCCCGCTCCCGGGCAGTTTAGTACGATGAATAACAATACGAGAGTCGACGAGGACGAGGACGATGATGATGATATTTTCGAAAACGGAGAGGCGATTGAACGGGCGGTGTTGATTGCGCCCGGAAACCAAAGGATGTGACGCTTCGCTTCGTTATAGTATTTAGTTAAACTAGTGCTAATTCATAGCCAATTTGATAATCCTTCGGACATTGCGCTCGCCAAGTGCTTGTCAATCAAATCGTCGGTTGTGTCGCGCTTGTCGCCTCTATGTTTGCCTTTTTTGTTTGTGTTTTCAATAACGACTTTGCGCGCAGCAACTGGGTTCGAAGGAGCACTCACAACTTTCTTTGCTCTTTTCGTGTTTTCACCCTCGGGGACATCCCTTTTCGCGTCGGCGTGTTCTTGTTTGCGTTTCTTAAACTTGTCCGTGATTTCAGTGTTTGTAGTCGTCGGTGCACCCTCGTCTTCGCCGTTTCGCGCCTTTTTGCGCTGCTCGTTTCTCAACTTTTTTCGGTCCAAATTTCTTTGCACTTTCTTCGCCACGCGCTCGGATGGGAACGTCCGGCCTTCGATGCTGTTTTTGTTCCGTTTAGGTGGGTGAGCTTCATCGTTCTCGTCTTCGTCGCCTTCGTTGTCGCGTGTTCCGTTCTCATATTTATTACGTTTCTTTTGTAACTCGCGATCGGATTTCCTCTTTTCTAATTTCTTCACCGCACGAGCGTCTTCCACCGCAAACTCAACAATCGGTCGCTTCTGCTTTGAAAACACTTCTGGATTGTTGTTCATTGCTCTCAGTGCCGTCATCGCTTCTTCGTGGGTATCGAACTCAACGAAACCGATACCTTTATGCTTCTGAATTCCAGTTTCGACATCGGTCGTTCCAGCTTTACCTTTCGAGGTATCGACGAGTAATTTGCAATTGACAATCTTCGGCGTCGTATTCTTCGAAGCTCGCTTTTGCGTCGCATCCAAGAACGCACGCTTCAACAGTTTTGAGTCAAAGTCAGCGGGGACATTTCTCACGGACAATCTTGTTTTTGAGATGAAATAGTTTGGATTTTTCAATCGCGCTTGTCGTTCGGCGTCGCCGCGTTTTCTCTTTTCCATATCTGATTTCGAAACGCCAATCGCGGCGGACGAGTTTTCGTGCACCTGTCCTTCCTTTGCTAAATATAAGTTCCGTTTGTCTCGTTCTTCTTTATTCATGTTGCTCTTCCAATGCGTCGTTTCCTTTTGCATCATCTTTGCCGCATCTTCTTTGGACACCGCTAGCGCTATGCTCACCGGTCGTCCAGCCACGAGTAAAGGTGTTCTTCTCGAGGCTGTCATGGCGGCTATTTTCGCTCCCTTTTTATTGCTTTTCATTTCTTGTGCGGTAATCGTAGTCTCCAAGTCGCCGCATCTGTCGACGCACTTTTTCGCGGAAGCTTCGTCCCAGAAATCACAAAACGCGACGCCCTTCGACCGGTTGGTAATTTTCTCGTACACGATTCGACACGATTTGATTCTTCCAAACTGTTTCAACTTTGCCTCTAGTTGTTCTTTGGTCGCATCTAAAGGAAGGTTCCGAATGAAGATAGTTCGGTTCGGTGGTTGCTGGTTCGACGGTTTGTTTTCTTTGTTAAATCTGTCCGGCATCTTTTCTTCCGATTCTGATTCCGAATCGCTTTCTTCTTCATCATCGGACGAGGAGGAGGAAGATGATGAAGAAGAAGAAGAAGAAGAAGAAGAAGAAGAAGAAGAGCTGCCATGGCCAGACGAAGAATCGTCGTTGTTATTTTCATCGTCGTCGCCGTCATCATCATCATCTTCTTCTTCTTCTTCGTTGCCATCGTCATGATTGTCATCATTCACTTTTGGTGTTTGCGTCGCCGCTAAAACTTGACTCTCCTTCTCTTGCCTCTTCGAGAGCGCAACATCGACAGCTACGACGCGTCCCGCAACTTTCTGTCCGTTCATTTTTTCCACGCACGAGACCGCATCTTTTGCGGTAATGAAAGCTACAAAAGCGAACCCGCGCATTTTCTTTGTCGTTTGATCGATTGGGATGGAGACGTCCCAGACGAATGCAGTCTCGGAAACGTTCTTAGCGATTGAATCTCGTATTTGTTTCTCGGTCGCGTGGAAGGCCAAGTTCCGTAAAATCACTCTGTGTTTCTTCGGATTCGCGCCTTCACCGACTAACGCGCGTGACCACAACGAGTCGTTGTCTGCGTTCGCGTCGCCGGAGTCGCGTTCGCCTTTCGCTCGCTTTTCAAAGTTGACCTTTTTTTGCTGTTTGTCTTTTTTCGTTTCCTCGAATTTTAACTTATGCATGCGCTCGACGACTGTTTTCACGTCCTCCTCGCGCTTAAGTTTGAGTAAAACGACGCCTCGAGTGGCGCCATCCTCTCTGATTTTATATTTTTTACACGTCTGGTCATCCGCCGGTTTCTCTTTACAGATTTGTTCGAACCGTTCTACTAAGACTTTCGCAGTCTCTTCGGACACGCTTTTCTTCAATCGTTTATCCGTTCTAAAGAAATGTATCACTTTTGCCGCCTCCACGCCTTTAATCTCACCCCCAATTTTCAAACCCGCGATGATGACTGTTTTCTTCTCCTCTGAAGTCATCGTCGCCGCCGTTGTCCCGGTCGAAGCCGACGCGCCTTTCGATTGTCGTATCCGCTTTTGTTTCTGCTCCTCTTTCGTCGTCGTCGTCCTTTTCCTCGGTTCGTCCTCCTTCGTCGTACCTTCCTCTTCTTCTTTCTCTTTCCTGTCGTCGTCTTCATCTTCCTTTGTCGTTTCTCCCTTCTCCTCTCGCATCTCTCGCTTCAGACGTTTCCTCTCCTTAAAATCCACCTTTTCCTTCTCTTTGCTCCGTAAAATCCCAATCTTCCTCCCTTCGATTTCCATCTTCATGTTCAGTTTCAAAGCCTCCTCCACGTCTTCTTTCATCGAAAACGTCACGTACCCGAACCCTCTGTGCACGTGCGTGCCTTTCTCTCGCGCCACCCACGCTTGACGAACGAGACCGATTTCCGAGAACGCGTTTTCCAGAGACTCATCCGTCGTGGAATGTGGTAAGTTCCGCACGAAAACGTCCAGGATTTCCCTCGTGCGCTTCGTCGTGTTCTTCTCCTTTTGCTCTTCTTCTTTGTCTTCTGTCGCGCCCTCAAATCCGCCGCCATCCTCCTCGAGTTCAACCATTATTATTTTTATTCGCCGGTTCAAGCGAGTGCGTGCACAAAAAGCGATTTAGAATGAAGGAGATTTTGCCGGCGGCGGTCCAAAAAGAGAGGAAAAGGAGGAGCCGAGGAAAGAGGAAAATATGCTCGAACTATGCGCGAAAGCGTAAATGTTTGTGTTTGTGTTTCTCTCTTTTTCTCTGTTTAATATTACACTTTTTACGATGATGAGGAGGTGGGTGTGCGCAGTATTCCATCTTCGTATCGCCAACCGAATGGTAAAGGACAGTTATTGTCGAGGAGGTATTGTACACATTCGGGTTGGTTGTTCTCGTGCGCTTTTCGTACGGCGTGAGAGTCCCAAGGCGCTTTGGCGGTTTCGTGTAAGTACTTCAAACAGTCGAAGTGGCCGTTCTCGGCTGCAAACGCACACGCCGATACGTCAAATTGATCATACTTACGCTCAACAAGATATTCGAGTATGTGGAGATGACCATTTTCAGCCGCCCAAGTGGCAGTAAGAAAATCCCAAGGCGCTTTCGCTTCTTCGCGTAAGTATTTGAGTACCTCGAGATGACCGTTTTGGGCAGCACGTGCACACGCGTTCTCATCGATAGGACACTTATTTGCAACGCAATACTTTAACATTTCCAGATTACCTTGACTTGCGGCCATATAAATCGTCAATTCATCCCAATCACAATTTTTCTCCTCTCGCACCCACTTGAGTAACTCGAGTTTATTCGTTTTAGCAACTCTCCAGCAGAAATCTGATTCGTACCAGATACCCAACCACAACGATTTATGTTCCAACACAACTTCCAAAGTCGATATCGACGACATCTCTTGAACTTTAAACTTCTCTTTCAAATCACCCGCGCGAGATGATCTCTTCACCAACGCTCTCGTCTCTGTATTCACTCCATACAAGAATTTGATATCATTCGAATTCAATCTCGGAAGAATGTGTTGGAAACAAATATCGTCGCACTTCACGATCAAACTCCACACATCTCGCTCCCCAATCCGCCTTTTTTTGCGCTCTCGTCTTCATCGTTTCTCTCGACGACCCCGTTTCTCTCGAAGAGGAAGAGAGAAGGAGAAGAAGAAGAAGAAGAGATACTAATTATAAAAGTGAATAAAAAGTTTCAGAAAAGTTTTTTTCTTCTTTCAAACGAAAAGACGTTTTCAGACGAAAAAAGGAATAAAAGACACGCGATTGGACCTTTGACAGATTTTTTAGAAAGAGACGACGACACTTAAGAAAAAAGAGATAAAAAAAGGGAGACGAAAAGAGCGATGAAAAGAAGCTCCTTTGTTCTTTCTTCGCGCTTCTCTGAAGTCGTCGCTTTGAAACGAAGGAGTAGTACGGGGGGAGGAATTCTTTGCTGTTCTTTTTCTTTCGCGTCGTCGTCGTCGCAATATGTGTCGTCGTCGTCGTCCGATGCGTTTTTGTCGCGCGAAAATGTGAGAAGTACATGGAAAAATCACAACCGCGGAAAGGAGGAGAGATGGCGAACGACGAAAGCGAGGAGCTTTTCCTCGTTGCAGTCGAACGAGAAGAAGAAGAAGAAGAAACCAAACCCTCGAATGTCGATCGTCGAAGCCGTGTCTGCCGCGATTGGGTCGTTCGTTATCGGCTCCCTCGCGGCGTATCTGATTGAGCAACAAGAAGAGAAGGAGGAGGAGGGAAAAGAAGAAGAAGAAACAAAAATGAAGGAGAACATAGACGACGACGACGGGAAGATTAAGAAGAAGAAGAAGAAGAATACGTGGAGGAGGATGTTTTTTAAAGAGGCTAAAGCAGAAGCGGCTTCGGTGGCAGGAACTGCTGCTCCAAAAGCGGTGAAAATGTACACGCGGCTGGACGTCGCCGAGCACGACTCGATCGAGAAACGAGTTTGGTGTTCGTATAAAGAAAACGTGTACGACGTGACCGATTTCTTAGATAACCACCCAGGTGGAAGAGATTTACTCTTATTAGCGGCTGGAAAAGATATCGAACCGTTTTGGAGGCTGTACCAAGCGCACGTAAACTCGGACGTCGCGATGGAGATGTTGAAGACGTTGAAGATTGGCGAGTTGGATTTAGAGAAGGAACCGAAGGTGGACGTCGATGAAACGGATCCTTACAAAAACGATCCGGAACGGCACCCGGCGTTGAAGTGTCACAGCGCAAAACCGGCAAACATGGAGCCACCACTTTCGCTGCTACGACGAGAGTATTTGACGCCTTCGTCTCTGTGGTTTGTGCGAAATCATTCGCCGGTGCCGATAATTGACGCCGCGACGCATGAAATCACCATCGTTTCCGGCGAACAATCCCAAGACAATTTGAATTTATTACGTACGAAAGCTGTTATTAATCTGGAGCATTTGAAGAAAGATTTCGAAAAGAAAACGGTCGTGGCAACCGTCCAATGCGGCGGCAACAGACGAGGCGGCTTGGATTTGATTAAAAAATCCAGCGGCACGGGATGGGGCGAGGGCGCCATTTCCACGGCTAAATTTGCAGGCGCTTCCTTGCGGGACGTGTTGGAAGTTCACGCCGGGATAAATTTACACAATTACGAACGTTTGGGTATAAAACATGTTATTTTCTACGGTGCGGACGATATGCGCGCGTCGATTCCAATAGAAAAAGCGTTATCACCTTTCGGGGATGTTTTATTGGCGTACGAAATGAACGATTGCGAAGAACTTCCTCGAGACCACGGGTATCCACTGCGCGTCATCGTGCCAGGACACGTCGGCGTTCGAAACGTCAAATGGCTTTCGAAAATCAAGCTGTGCAGCGAAGAAGCAGACGGTCCGTGGAATCGAGGCATCGCTTATAAAGGATTTGGCCCCGGTTATTCCTCCGTCGAAGGCTTGAACATCGACAGCGTTCCGACAATGCAAGAAATGCCTATTCAATCCGTCGTCGCTGAAGCTGAAAACATATCGCTGAGTCTCGCGACAACATCAAAGAACGACGACGGCGAGAAAAGAACCGTCGCTCAAACTTCCGCCAAAGGCTTCGCCTGGTCCGGCGGCGGCCGAGCTATCATTAGAGTCGACGTTTCCGCGAACAAAGGTTTATCTTGGCAAACCGCAACGCTCAAAGAAGGCGCCGACCAACCGCTTTCCAAAGCCTGGGCGTGGACGTTCTGGGAAATCGACGACTTAGAAATCGACGCTTCTAAACTCAAACCCGGGGACGAGATCAAAGTTCTCGTCAAAGCCGTCGATGCTTCCTACAACGCCCAACCTGAAGGCGCCGCCGCCATATGGAACCTCAGAGGGTTGAATAACAACAGCTGGCACGCGTTCACCGTTAAAGTCGAAGAATAGTATAATAAGTAGAGTAGTACTACTCGTAGTAGTGGTGGTAGAGAAAAATGGTACTTGAACTCGTACCACGTGATGATGTAATAACGTATTGTATAACATACTGTGATAACATACTGTGATAACATACTGCGTTTATTTACAAACGCTCTGTTTTTGTCTCATTTTGGGTTCTTTTCAAAGGAGCAGTTTCCTTCATAAAAAAACCTCGCGTTTGTGTTCCTTCGCAGACACACACACACGAGAGAGTAAAAGAGAGAGAACACAGAGCAGAGAACACGAATACTACTCATGTCGGCGACTTCTGTGCTGTTCAAAGACTTGTCTTCAAAAACTCGAGCGTTGAGGCTTTACCGTCACTCGTTGAAAACCTGCCTCTCCTGGTGCGTCATGCGAGACATTTTCTACTCCGAACGCGATCGAATCCGCTCGGAGTTTGAATCCAATCGCGCGTTAACGCAATCGCAAGCGATGAAGAAAATCGAGGAAGGCTTCGAAACGCTCGATTCGTACGCGCACCCAGATCCGTACATCGTTCCAACCATGTACGGCGGGTCGAAATACGCGAGAAATCCTCCCGTGCCCGGGAATATTCACGTGATACGAGATTTCGGGAGAGAGAAGGAAAGTGTTCCAAGGGAAGCGTGAAGACGAAGCGCGGAGAACAATGTTAGCATACTACTAGAATAGCAAACGTATATGTACATCTAAACAACAACAACAATAAGACAGAAAACAAAGAATAACGACCCAGACGTATTAACGGACTGACTTGACAAAAGACTATCTAACAACTATTTAAAACTATTTCTTTCTTTCATCTGACTACGGCGTACCTGGCGTATTCGCTGCTCTGAAACCGCGCTCTCGGCCCGTCGCTAGCCGGCGTCGCCGCTGGGGAGTACACGTGCACCTGCCTCACGTGCGTATCGCGACCGTTTTGGTGGTTTTGAACGATGCATATTTGAATGAAGAACGCTCTGATCGGAGCTTCGCAGGACTCTTTTTCTAGATATTCTAAACCGCTGTTCTTCAAATGTTTCTTCGATCCGTACTGCGCGTGTATTTCTTTCAATTTCTCTTTATCTAACCTGGTCGTTCGGACGCGTTGCCAACCGTGCGGTTCGTTCAACGTTTTCGTCGCGACGTCTTTCAAATCTCGGTAGCTATTCCCGGCTCGAATGACAATCTTACTCGGCGTGTAACTCTCGTCTTGCTTATAATTCGTATATATCGACACCTCGCACACGTTCGTTTTCTTTTGAAACTGACAATTAATAAAGTGCGGCTGCGCGCCGTCCGATTGCCAATACGTCTTCAAATTCCCGTCCCGCAACAACTCGACGCCGTTGCCTGGTTTCGAAGACGTCACCGACCACACCGCTTCGTCGCCAATCTCTCGCACGTTCCGTTTCGCCGCGTACGCTTTATCGTGGAACGTATCCGCTCTTTCGTCGCCTTCTTGATTGTTCGTCGCGTCGTGTTGTTGTTGCTGTTGTTGTTGCTGTTGTTGTTGCTGCTGCTGCTGTTGCTGCCGCGCTTCGTCGTCGTTCGTATCGTCTCGGCCAGCAGGTTGTTGGTCCTCGTTCGTTCGCACGTCGTTCGCGCCGTCTTCTTCTCGAGTACCGTTCGCTTCGTTATTCGCGCCACCACCACCTCTTCTGTTGTTGTTGTTCCCAACAGTCTCGTCGTCTTCCTCCTCGTCGTCCACCTCACCCTCATCCTCGTCCTCGTCCTCCTCGTCTTCTGCGGGATGTCGATGTCGCCGTTCCGTTCCTGGAACGTTTATTCCGTGGCCTCCTCGTCTCCTTCTTCTTCCTCGCGTGCCGTCGTTCAAATCGTCGTTCAAGTCGTCGTCGGAATCTTCTTCTTCTTCTTCTTCTTCTTCTTCCTCCGAATCTTCTTCTTCCTCCTCCTCAGAGTCTTCCTCTTCCTCCTCCTCGTCCTCTTCTTCTTCTTCCTCTTCTTCTTCGACGTCGTCCTCGACGTCTTCGATGTCCTCGTCGTCCTCGTTCATTACTTGTATGTTTCGAGAGAGAAAAAATGAGGAAAAATTGCGATGGTCTCGCTGCTAATAACTTAGTTAGGATTTTACAAGTATCTATTCTCTCCTTCCTGTTCTTCTTCTCTCTGCTGCGCTTCTTCGCTGACGTGTTGCATGTCTCGCATCTCGCGTTGCGCCCAATCGTACGCGTCTTCTTCTTCCTCTTCTTCTTCTTGTTCTCTCTGCTGCGCTTCTAAATCGCTGAGTGTGTACACGTCTCGCATCTCGCGTTGCACCCAATCGTACGGGTGTTCTTCTTCTTGTTCATCTTCGGCATCTTCTTCCTCGTAGTCGTCTTCGCCTTCTTCTTCTTCTTCTTCACCTTCGTCGTCGTTTACGTCGTCGTCGTCTTCGAATCCGGTGGTTAGGAAATTTTCGCGAACGTAATCGCAATCGACGAGGAGCGTCAACTCTGCTCTTTCCTCATTCGATGACGCCATGAGATATTCCCCGACGCCGTCTTTGACGCGTTTTCTGCAGTTTGGACACGATGGGAACGAGGATTTGAACAGCCACTCTTTCGCGCAGGATTCGTGGAAGACGTGATTGCACTCCAGCGTGAGCACTCGGTCGTTTTCTTCGAAATCCACCAGGCAAATGGCGCAAACGTTTTTGAGCGTGCTTGGAGTGACTGGACGACCACTGGGTGCAATCGACGCAGGCACTTGGAACGAAGTGACGCGGTTGACGAACTCTGATAACGGAACACGATTGGCGTACGCGTTGAAACTATCGTCCAAGAGTTTGTACGCTTGCATCATGCGGGCTTCCATGACGTTATGGGCAAACATACCCATTCGAATAGCCTCGCGGACGAATACTTGAAAGGGATACTCCGGCGGAAATTTTTCGGCCGCGAGATATTTAGCGTCCATGACTAGGCGCCAAACAAGCGCCTGCGGCGTGCAGATTCTATCGCTCATGTCGGCGTGCGCTTTGTGTTTGAGTCTGTGGCGTTTGCTCAGGTCGATGAGTTTCTCTCTCGGCGTCGCAAATATTTCGTTTTGAAGTTCCGCCGCGGTTTCGCGAAGGCTGGCGGATAACAATTCGGACTCAGATTTTGCAACTTCCCAAAATTGGAACCAGTGGTACTCCCGCGTGGCTTGTCTAGGTACTTTTTCGTGCTTGAAAGTGAGAGAAACCCCAGCACGACTAAGATGCACTCGCGCTTGATCGTTGTCTTTGTAATCCACGAAGTCCGCCGAGTAGAAAGTATTAAAAAACATCATCGCATTTGACTCGGGTTCTTCTTCTAATGCAATGCTATCCGCATCACTCATCTCGTTCTCATCGTAATACACGTGACCGCCAAGGCTGTTATCTTGACATTTTGCAATTTCTTCCACGTCGCTTTCAAAGCACGAGAAACCTTTCGGAAATGATAGGAGCCTCGTTGAACCGACCAACGTCTCCAACATACTTCTTTTCATTTGTTCGTACTTTTTAAAGTCTCTCGCATTTTTAACGTGCAGCAGCGCGTCTTTCACACTCGGTAGAATTTCGCGCGACATCGCCCACCGTTTACGCTGGAGATAAAAGTCGACTAGCTTTCTGTTCTGTTTCATTGGTCTAGTGCCATCGATAGTAGTACGTTTCACCTCCTCCTCGATGATCCTCGATCCTCGAAGATCCTCACGACGGCGAGGATCGTCGTAATCTACCGCATCCTTCGCACTCATAAAAGGCAGACCCAACCTCCTAAACGAATTCACCTGCTTCTCTAACGCGCTCTCCACATCTGGAATTGGCGTCCATTTCGCTATTTTTAATTCGAACAAGTTTTGCGTCTCGTTGGCGGGTTCGTAGTGCCCTTCATATCCTCGAATCATTTGTCGAACTTGTCCTCGAATGACGCCGTTTGGAAAGACTTGTCCGTCACAAAAGGTTTCGTTATCGCGAAATGATATTTTCAAATTATCATTATCTTCACCTTGTTCTTCGGCGTGCAAATAAAACGTCTGCTCGTCTCCTTGCGCCGAGTGCGAACACACCAAAAGTTCTCTCTCTTCGTCCCAAAACAACACGCGAAACGTGTATCTCGATTTCTTCTCGCTCCCGGGAATCCAAATCGTTCCGAACCAAACTCGTCCGGGAATGAAAATAGAGCGCAATCCTCTTCTGTGCTCTGCGGGTACCGCGATTCCGTCTGCGCTCATTCTCCAGTTCTTCGGCACGTTTAGTTTTCGATCTCTTTCTATTTTCTTGTCTTCAACGCGACTTGTCGTTGGTTCATCTTCAATGTCGCTTTCATCATCATCATCTTCCTCGAATCCAAACGCAATCGTACGTCGCATTTTTACTTTCGCCACGAGCTGGTCGAATCGCTTCCATATTCTCACAGTCTCGTCGTCCGCTTCTTCTTCCGCTTCTTCTTCCGCGTCTTCTACGATTCCGTGATTGACTGCTTCATCTCTCCCTGTCCCGTCGATATATCTTTCGTCTTCGTCCGCGTGAACCGCGCGCTCCACGTCAAAATCACTCTCCACGGCGCCGAGCGGTAACCCGTTGTCGACAGGCGGCACTTCCTCGCCCATTTCTGCTCTAACGTCTGTATTCGCTAGTAGAGTCTGATGATGAACAAGGGATGCGTTCCGCATAAGCGCTTGCGCCTCAGCGTACGCCAGAGCTCCATCGTCCATACTCATACCTGCACTCGTCTCTCCTCCTTGCAAACCGACGGCATCCGTTGATGGCACCAGCCTACTTAAAGCGTTTAGATTTCCCCTCATGCGAGTTATGCCCGCGCGAAGCTCCCCGGCGTCGCCAGGGAGTACATGCTCCAGTAAATGCTCCTGCTGCTGTACATCTCGGAGTTCTGCTGGGAAGCTCTCTCGGAGCTGTGCCGTGTACTCTGCGAGCGCCGCGACGTTTCCGCTGCGTTCGAAACTTTCCACGGCGAGGC
>Ga0181599_1002328_pt1 | contig 17187 bp, 31 predicted proteins | sample 041ome_3_FD_148658 | JGI IMG/M metagenome (GOLD analysis project Ga0181599, IMG submission 148658) | Coastal salt marsh microbial communities from the Groves Creek Marsh, Skidaway Island, Georgia - 041405US metaG (spades assembly) | ecosystem: Environmental > Aquatic > Marine > Intertidal zone >...
TTCCAGTCCATTTTGCTTTGCGGGTATCATTAGTATGTTGCCGATCCTGTATTGGTCAGCCTTTTGGCTATTCACATCGTGGTTTATCGAGGAACAAAGCGCAACCTTATTGCCTGCTTTCCTTAAGACGGTGAGCCTTGTGTGCTGCCCGTTTATTGTTGGGCACTGCAATCAGCATGTATCCGATCGGCTAAACATTAATATAGATTATGTTTCGGCCGATGGCCATTGGATTTGGTTGGCGTTATTGTCGTTTGCTTTTGGTGCGTGGTTCGCTATTCGAGCATGTTTATCGATCAAAACATCACTGCCCCTTTGATGAATATGTAAATGATCAAGCAATGATCGAGGTTTTAAAAAAAGTTTATTTTTTTTCTTGACAAATAGATACTACCATGATACATTATCTACATCAACGGCAATCACGCCACTCTCACTACGAGGTTTACACAATGTCAACATTTGATCTTGACCGCTACACTTTCAAGTTGCTGCAAGGCGAACCCTTCTTTGCTGCACTATCCCGTCGTATTCAAAAACGACCTTCTACTGCCATACCCACTGCCGGTGTCCGTCTCAACCCGGATACCGCACAGTTCGAGATGCTGTACAATCCCGCTTTCTTCGAGAACATGACCGAGAAACAGCGGCTCGGTGTCCTTAAACACGAGTTCTATCATATTATCTTTGAGCATGTCACTGGTCGTCTCCCTCCCGATGGGATGAGCCGTATGTGGAATGTCGCCACAGACTTGGCTATCAACTCTCACTTGATGGGTGAACTGCCTGAAGGCGGCTGTTTCCCTACAATCGAGCCTTTCCAAGAGTACCCTCTTGGCCTGTCTGCCGAACGCTATTTCAGCATGCTGCAAAACGATGAGCAGTTTCAGCCTCAAGATGGCGATGGAGACGGTGACGGTGAGGGTCAAGGCTCTGGCGGTGGCGATCCTTCCGACGGCAATGGCTCCTCCTCCGGTGGTGGTGGGGGCCTACCCGATACTCTTGATGACCATGACGGCTGGGGCGAGGCCTCTGAAGAAGTCCGAGACATGGCCAAAGAGCGTCTCAAGCAAGCCGTCGAGAAGGCCGCTCAAGAGGCCGCTAGTGGTCGTGGTTGGGGCACAGTCTCAGCCGAGATGCGAAAGCGTATCATGGATATGATCAAGCCAAAGGTAAACTGGCGATCAGTCCTACGCTATTTCATCAAGACCTCTCAAAGAGCCGACAAACGCTCAACCGTCAAGCGATACAATAAAAAGTATCGTGCTCAACGGTATGCCGGAAAGAAGGTCACCCGTCATGCCAAGATTGCTGTGGCTATCGACCAGTCCGGCTCTGTCGGTGACGAAATGCTCGCTGCCTTCTTTGCCGAACTCAACGGACTTGCCAAGTATGCCGAGTTCACCGTTGTTCCCTTCGATACTCAAGTCGACGATAGCAAGGTCTATGTCTGGAAGAAAGGGCAGCGTGTCGGTGTCGAGCGAGTACTGACCGGTGGTACGGACTTTGACGCTCCGACCCGATGGTGCAACGACCGCCAGTTTGACGGGCTTATCATCCTAACTGACATGGAGGCTCCCAAGCCGATCCCGTCACGGTCGCAACGAATGTGGATGACCACACCGGACTGCAAGGAACGGTCGTACTTTCAGACAACCGAGCGGGTTATTGCCATTGAATAAATGGCAACTTTCCCGTGTGGGTCGAGGCCAAAAAAAAGTTTATTTTTTTTCTTGACAAACTGATACTACCATGATACATTATCTACATCAACGAAACAACCACAAACAACGGAGACGCTTTGAAGATACAACGACCGCCCTATTGAGGCACAATCGAAACTTTAAACTTTATTTCACTTTTTACTTGACAACTTATTCAAAACTAGTTACATTATAAACACAACAACACAATCCACTTTGGAGCAAACACTATGTCTATTGACTTTAAAACCTTCCTTTCAGTAGTAACCCACATCACCGATGCTCGCTATCCTGTTCTTATCAGAGGTCGTCACGGTATCGGTAAATCCACAGTCGTTTATCAGTATGCAAAGAACAATGGCCTTCCTGTCGTGGAGCGTCGTGCCTCACAGATGACCGAAGGTGACTTGCTTGGTCTGCCCGACCTCGATGAAACCTCTATCAAAGGTCAGAAGATTACCAAGTTCTGTGCCCCCGACTGGCTTGCTCAAGCCTGTAATGAGGCTGTTGTCCTATTCCTCGATGAGGTTGACCGTGCAACAATGGAGGTTCGTCAAGGTATCTTTGAACTTTGCGATAGCCGCAAGATTGCGGGCCATACCTTGCACCCTGACACCCTTATCTTTGCTGCCGTCAATGGCGGTCAGCACGGTGCTCAATACCAAGTGGGTGAAATGGATCCCGCAGAACTCGACCGCTACACCGTGTTCGATGTTGAGCCTACCGTTGAGGACTGGCTTGCTTGGGCCGGAGACCGTGTCGTCAAGCCTATCTTTGACTTCATCAACAGCAACCATCAGCATCTTGAGCATAGCGATGATTACGAGCCTAACAAGGTTTATCCTTCTCGTCGCTCTTGGGAGCGTCTGTCTCAAACTCTTGCCACAGCCGGTGTCAAGTATGAGCAGTCCCCTGTGATCTATCACTTGGCTCAAGGTTTCGTCGGTATGGAGGCCGCTATCGCCTTCAACGATTACCTCCGAGAGTACAAAAACGAACTCACAGTCGAGCAACTTATCAACGAGGGCCGTGCTGACGATACCAATGCTTGGGTTATCAATGAGCACACTGCAATGGTCGAGAAGATCAAGCAGTCAAAGATCCTCAATGCCGAACTGGACGGCAACCAGTTGCAAAACCTTGCTAACTACTTTGTCCGTATCCCTTCAGAGGTCGGTATGCTCCTGTGGACGGTGATGGGTGAGGGTGAACAAGCCCAAAACAACATCGTCAACTTTCATGACATTAAGGCTCAAGATGCCGATGGTAACACGATCTCTGTACAAGAGCACATTGTTTCAGTCTTGACCGCAGGTTCAAACTAGCCTGTAATCATCGGGTGAGTAGGGATTGTACCCTACCACCCCCCTATAGGGGGTGTCCATGAGGATACTATTCAACATCGCTATGGTGGGCGTTATCTACGCTTGCCTTATTACACAATCGCTAAGGAGGCGACATGAACAAAATCAAAATCGAACTACAACTAGACAATCAAGGGCTGGCCGACCTTCTTCAGTCAATGCTGATAAAAGGGCTACAACCACAGGCTCAAATGGTAGCACTAGCCGCACTGGAACAGGAGAAGATGGCGGCTGTTACCGACAAGGCCGATGAACAGAGAACCATTGGATTTAAAACAGGAGAATAGAATATGCGAAAACCCAATAACAACCATGACAATCACCCGAACCGTCAGTATCTTACAGACCGACAGTTTAAAAAAGCCCTTCAGACCTACGATACACGAGGCCGTTGGATCACTAACGACCAGTGGAAGGTGGTTTTAAGGGAGGTATGGAAACGAGGTGGCCAAACCTATGGCACGGTCATCGAGAAGGCTGATAACGGCTACCATGTCGATCTGCTCGGTGAAAGAGCCTTCATGTATTCATCGGAGGCCCACCCCGATACCGATCAGCACTTGGGCGAAACACTTGTGTTTGAAATAAAGCACATGGAAACTACACAATCGAGAAATCGTATTCAGACTAACATCATTGTCACGAATAAGATTTACCAATAATGTAGTTTCAACCTCCACAATTGGAGGTTTTGAGTAAGAAAGGGGCGGGAACTTTACATAGTTAAGACAGCCACAGAGTAGCGGCATCTTGATTTGTTCCCGTCCCACAGGGGCAAACTAAAAAAGTTTGATTTTTTATTTGACATATCCAAGCCAATCGGATATGATATAAGGGTCAAGAGGCAATGGGGCCTAGACACTGGAGAGATTATGATCACCATCACTATTGGAAACCTTATCGGCTATGTGGGTATCAACCTTATCGCCTTTATCTTTGCAGCGGAGGTCGTACCATTTGACCGCCTTCCGTACCTTTATGCATCTATCTTGGCCTCTTTGGCCCTTCCTTTTATCCTTCTTTCAATCGGGGTTCTTTAATGATCGCAATGGTATCTGGTATGCTCATGGCCTACAGCCTTGCAGCATTTATGCTTACACCACATATTGACACTTACAAGGGCCAAGATGCCGCCCTGTTGGCGATCCTGTCGTCTTTGGTATCTTGCTTTGTGTCTTGTGTCTTGCTTAATCTTGGGGGCCTTTAATGGCTCTCTATATCGCTCTTATCGTCATCCTTTTAGGGTTTGAGGCCCTAGATTACTTTATCAAATAACGGAGGTTTTATCTATGTTTATTCAACTTGGCTTTGCTGCCTTATTTACCATGCTTTCATGCGCTATCATCTTTTACACACTCAAGATTGCCGGTGTATTCTTGGCCGTTGCGATTGGCTCCTCTCCAAACGAGATCGACAAGTTCAATCAAGCCTGCAATGATCGAGACAATAAAAAAAGTTAAACTTTTTATTTGACAAACTGATACTACCGTGATACAATATAAACATCATCGAGACACAGGAGATAAGATGAGAACAGTATTCGAGTTATTCACAGACCTCAAAGAGGCTCACCAGTTCTGCTACAATCACAACATGCAAGGCATCGAGCGGCTTGTGATCGTCAAGTGCGGTGTCCACAAGGATGATGTTTATTATGTCATGGACGGCATGTCCGAGATTGAACGCCACATAAACAACTGGAAGATGGAAACCATTTGCGTATATGAATAAGCAATGATCGAGACCACAAACTTTTTTACACTTTTTATTTGACAAATCCTTTAGACCGTGATACATTATATACATCACAGGGAGACACAATGAAAACAGTGACCATTACGAAACTTGTCCTTACAGGCTGCCTCAAAGGCATGACCGTTCAAGACAGTTATCCAACAATCCGCAAAGATAGCCGCATTGTCGGCAATATTTATCAAGGCTACACACACAAATACAAAGTACTATCAATCGAGTATAAATAGGAGAGACCATGAAAGTCTATATTATTCAAGAGCCAAACGATTATGATGAAGTCGTATTGCACGGTGTTTATTCCACAAAGGAAGGGGCATTGGCGACAATCTTGGCAATGCCTTATGCCTCCCTTGCTAACGACGAGATCGACGAGTGCGACCCCGACAATACCGTTGCTGCATGCTTTGTTGACGGTGAGTGGTATCGTGTCCTAGAGTTTGAAGTCCAGCATTTCAAGCAATGATCGAGACCATAAACTTTTTTAAACTTTTTATTTGACAAACTGATACTACCGTGATACACTATATACATCACAAGGAGACAGCATGAACGATTACGATCACCACTACAATATGATGATTGACTTTGCAGATAGGATCTTACGCAGCATGGTTCGCACCAACAAACCAACACCGCTGCACGGTCAAGTCGCAGCCGATATACTTGCGGAGCGTGAGAGCGCAAGCGCAGTCCAGTTCAACTCAAACACCCAACCTAACGGTTGGATTATCCACACCACAATCCGCTAGGAGACAGCATGTTTATTGAAATGCTAGCATTTGCCTTGCTTACAGGCTCAACCGCAACCATCACCGCTTTGGCCGCTCTATCGGCCCTTCAATAGGAGATCACATGAAAGTTATATATCAAAACACAGCAGAAGGCCTTGTTCAGAAGGGCAGTAAATACTACACTATCCGTTTTGACGGGGGCTATGACTTTTGGCTTATCTTTGAGGCCGACAGCGACGGCAACATTAAGAACTGGATAGAGGAAGGCTCAGCGGACAGCGTGCAAGAGGGCATCGACTTCGTCAAGCGTTGGCGGTAATCTTCTCCTGTGGCCGAACGGCTGCACCTGAGCACTGTGCATAAACTGCTCACCTTTTATTCCCGTTATGGTCGAGACCATAAACTTTTTTAAACTTTTTATTTGACAAATAAACCCTATCGTGATACATTATATACATCACAAGGAGATACAATGAAAACAGGTGATTACATCGTTTATATCGGAACCCGCTTTGCTGAACTCAATGATGTTGACGGGGTTATCTTGGGCTTTAGCGACAAAGGCGAGGCTATTATCGAATGGCGTGTTTGGGGCGATCAAGAGGTATCCAAATGCATGTCCCGCATGCCCTATCCTCTTGAGGATCTTCAGCCAATGACCCTCAGCAAGCCAATGAGAGACATGGCCAAGCGACAGCAGCAAGAGGCCGATGAGGCGGGCTGTGTCGATCCCGAACACGAACGGCAATACCAATCTCAACTTGCTTGGGAGCGTGAGTATTATGGGATTGACGACTAGTGATCGAGACTATAAACTTTTTTAAACTTTTTATTTGACAAATCATTCCTAACAGGATACAATATAAACATCATCGAACAACAGGAGACAAGATGAGCACAACCAAAACACAAATCCCTTTCGAACAGTATCAAACCGACCTCTTGGCTCTTGGCCGTGAAGGATACGCTATCGTCAAGGCCTCATTTGAGCGCAATGGCGAAACAATCGACAAAGCCGATGGATGGAAGTATCTCACCGCTAAAGAGCGAGCAATCATGCAGCATATCCAAAACGCTATCGTGCAGTATGTCGACGACCACGAGGTTGACACCTCCACACTCTCAACAGATCAGCAATGATCGAGGTCATAAAAAAATAAACTTTCTGCTTGACAAATGAAACCAAACGGGATACATTATATACATCATCGAGACAATGGAGAGAAGATGAGTATTACGCACACTGAACGATACACATATGAACAACGAGTAGCACAAGCAGCCGACCGTCTTATCACAATGCAACAATGCGGTGTTGGCCGCTACAATATGAACCTTCAAAGCATCGCAATGGTATTCTGTGTGAAAGAGGCGGACATCGTCAATGCCGCATCAATCCTCCGAGACCAAATAAAATAAACTTTTTTCTTGACAAATAACACAGAACATGATACAATATAAACATCATCGAGACACAGGAGATATGATGAACCTAGTAACCCAATCAGACTTCAATGCTACCATTATCAAACTTGCCAACCACTGTGCCGCCATCTGCCGATACTCTTATGAACGACGCTCCGCCGTATGGGACAGCCAACGACCCTATCGTTTCCTTGCACCATACGAAATGGCCCAAGTTCAAGAGATTGGTCAACAAATGGCCGACTATGTCAGCAACGCACAAATCATCAAGTAATCATCGAGACCACAAATAAAATAAACTTTTTACTTGACAAATAAACCTTACCGTGATACATTGTATATATCACAGGAGATCACATGACAAACGCACAAACAGTTAAAGCCTTCCTTATGGAAAGAGAAAGCAAAGGGACAAGAGGCGGCAAAGCCTTGTTCACAGATGGAAAGAGAATATATTCCTATGGTGTAACCATTGGTTTCAATATGGGAGGAAGATCCTTTGTTATTGACTATACAGCACAAGGAGGCCGTTGGTTATCACAGACAACCTCACAGCATGTCGGTCTGCTCAAGAGAGAAAGCGGTGTAAAGGTTATTTCCTCAAAGGAATATGAACAAGGCTTTAAGCATTTGGTACAGGATCTCTAGGCCCTCACCCTCTACACTACCACCCCCCTAGTACCCTCCCCCCGACTGTCTGTACAGCATGCACAGGAGAATATAATGCGGCTGCAAGCCTTATGCACAGAACATTATGCGGTTGCTCTTAAGCGGATACAGAACGGGATTGGGGTGCGCATGAGACATGCCCTTAAGCGGTCAGAAGTATATGATAATCGGCTAGTTTTAGGTTTGTATGGTGTTTGCGCTTGTGTCTGCTTGTGTGTCTGTAATAAGCACAAAATATGCCAATAATCGCATAGTATTTGCCCAACACTGTAAATAGCCCACCACAACGGAAAACACCCGAAACCCCCGAAACTTTTTCACACACCCGTAACACACGATAAACACGGGATCACACAGCACACCGTAACACACCACCCACACGAGACCACACAGGAGCGCACACGAAACATGAAACACCCACGCATTACGCTATCCTCCTTTAGGAGGGGGGTTAACAAAACCCCCATGAACACGGGATCGTTTGAAACCGCCCGTTTTGCACGAGGCCCTCCAAAAACGGACATTTTATGACCACATTTTAAACCATTTCACGATAAACGGCCTTGAAACTTGCTTTTCAGCCGTTTTATGTTTATTTGTTCACAGCACTTTACATAAATAAAGAGGGCCATTTTGAGAGATCCCGCAATGATGGGGGTTTTGTTAGGGTAGCCCCTAGAGGGAGATAAAACCATTTCACGATAAATGACCTTAAAACTACCATATCAGCCAAATAATGTTTTTTTGCCTACCAGTAGTTTACATAAATAGAGAGACCAAAGGCACCACACGATAATGCAGGTTCAACCTACCATATTAAAAAAGTTAAAAAAACTTACACAAATCGCTTGACAAATCCAAATGGATCGGATAAGATATAAGAGTCGGGAGGCAATGAGGCTTTCCGAAACGCAAGGAGCCGACAATGGCCATCAGCAAACTATTCACATACCAAGAGCGTCTCAACAATGCCGCTCAAACCTTCATCAAACTACAAGCCAAGTATCTTGAGATCATGGGGCCGGACTTCAGCAAGATCATTGCCCAAGATTGGGAGGTCAACTATCTAGACCTAGACGCTAAAGTTTGGGAAATCACAAATAAAAGTTGAAATAATACTTGACAATCCCCACAGAACATGATACAATATAAACATGAGAGGGCAATCCCGCTCCTCTCTCTCTTGAAGGTCACATGGCCAAATCAATCCCCGTTGGAACATCCGTAACCCTTTCCGCATATGGCGACACCATCGATGACAACTGGGTCATTAAGCGATATGCAATCAGGGGCACAGTCATAAGCCACAACAGCATCGGTCAGCACACAGTCATGTGGGAACTACCATCGCACCCGAACCCCTCTTACAGGAACTTTCCCGTTCAGCACAGCCGTCGACACCTTAAAGCAGTAAAAGGTTAAACTTTTTTACACTTTTTACTTGACAACCAATCCCAACCGTGATACAATATAAACATGAGAGGGCAATCCCGCTCCTCTCTCTCTTGAAGGTCAATACAATGGACGCTAACAATGCCCACCAGTACTTCAACCTTGCAATGTGCCTTCCAAAAGCCCGTAAGGGTGAGGCTCTTTGCGCTCTCTATAACATTCTCCAAGACGACACCTTTGGAGATCCCGCTGTAGCGGCCCTTCTGCCGGAGGTCATGAAGGCCCTTAAAGACTGGCTTGGTACATGGTCACGCTCAGCCGACAGTGAGTTGATCATCGCAGTGTCCGAAACCATCGACACCTATTGTTTCGATGACGATGAGGTTTGCGACCTTGCCTACAGTTACGCTTGGCCCTATAATCGATTTGAAGATTAAATAAACTTTTTACTTGACACGCTCAGCTAAGTGTGATACAATATAAACATGAGAGGGACAATCCCGTTCCTCTCTCTCTTGGAGGCCTCAATGGCTTTTAAACTCAACATTAATACGCTCACCGGCGGCGTTGCGTATGACCCCGACGCTCCCGCCCGTTTCAACCCCGCTCTGACGCCCAGCCCAACCGGCTGGCATCGCCCTCTGCTACAGGGATATGTTCAGGCCATTCGGAAAGGCCAGTATTCATGGGCACGCTTGGGCATCCTATCCAAGACCCTTCCCCGAACCGCAGCGAAAGCCCGTCAGGATGGGGATGTTTGGACAGCACACTGGGCTGATCAAGTAATGGCCGCCATCGAAGTGCATGGTCACAAGGTTGGTTATCCCCGAACCAAGGCCGAATAACCTACTACCCTAGTACCCTACCCCCGAACGGGGCTGTAAAGCCCCAAAGGAGATCACATGGCCGGATATGCCTGCTTATTCCTGTTCACCGGTGCGCTTGCACTACTCATTGAGGACAACTGGTAAATGCTTTTCGTATTGCTACTTGCAAACTGGGCTTTGGGCCTATTCCTTGTTTCCTTTATCTTCTTTCCACACTGCAAATAATAGAGGTTGAACCTATGCAAATCTTAATCACAGACCAACTCGGAAACACTCACCTCAGCACCGACCCCACAGATACCCACATGATGGAGTATGCAGACGCCAAGATGGCCCTATTGTTCGACCGTGCACGACACGGTGAGATCTTCATGACCCCCAACATTGTCGTTGCAATGGGATCAGAAGAATGGGATTTGACCCGCAATGGACAGGCTGCTGCTGAAATCAACTGGTGGCTGACAGTCTCTCACCTTTGCCCTGTGGGCCGTGAGAACCTCAAGTTCCTTATCCAAGCCCACGATGAGATGGTCGCAAACAACTAGGACATAAAATGACCGATTTCACGATAATGCTGGTTCAACCTCTATTATTCGTGATTTCGTGCTTTTTTGATCTCAACACTTCACATAAATAGAGAGAGCAACCAACGGAACCATTTCACGATAATGTAGTTAGAACCTACATTATCAGCGGTTTTGTGCTTTTTTGATCACAACACTTTACATAAATAGAAAGGCCGGAGACCCACAAAAAAAGTTTGCCCCATCAGTACAGGATCTCCGGAGGACGATCGCTACAATGCCGATGAACACGGGCTTAAAAAAATGTGTTTTTCTTTCACTTTTATGTTGACACTGGGGACATAAGCGGATAAGATATAAGGGTCGGGAGGCAATGACGCCAACCGCACCACACCGGAGCCTATAATGCTTGACTTGTTGATCGCTATCTTCTCACTACCCTTATCCATTGCCGGAATGGTGGCCATATGGGCTGTGATTGAGGGCGTACAGAACTATTTCAAATAAAAGTTGAAATAATACTTGACAACCAATCCAAACCGTGATACAATAATAACACCTTCGGGGGATACAAAGTCCCCCATCTTCAACCCCCCACATAGGAGCCGATACAATGGCTATTAATCCTTCAACCCTTAATGCAATCCTTTCAACCATTCACCCTTCAGAGAGAACCGCTATGCGCAACCGCCTTGTAACCGTAACCCTTAAGCCCGTCACCGCTCAAATCGTCACCGTCCCTAACGGCTTTGCCGTCCAGTACAGCGACAGCCGTGGCCTTGTCCCTTGTGTCAATCTTCAGACCGCACGATACCTTGTTCAACAAGCCAAGTCAAGTAAATAAATAAATCTTCACTTTTTACTTGACAGATCCAAATGGATCGGATATAATATAAACACCTTCGGGGGACACAAAGTCCCCCACCTTCAACCCCTCTCATGTGAGATCTATACAATGCCTAACTCATCCAAACTTGCTCAAATCCGTGCCCAATACAACGCTCAACAAGAGGCACTCAACGCCCGACGCCGTGAGGCCCTTGCCCACTTGATCGATAGCCCTGTTGCCCACTGGTGCGGCGTTTCCGAGCGCACTCTCCAAGTCCTCCGTGCCAATCGGGATGCTATGACCGCTCAAGAGGCGGGAGCCTACGCCCCTGTTACCCCCGTGTCTAACGCTCAGTTTTATTTCCGCCACAATGCCCCACAGGTAGGGAGCCTTGTAGAGCATGAACTGTTCGGTCTAGGAATGGTCGAGGGTTCTGCCATCGCCTGTGCCAATGCGGGCATGGCCGTGCCCGTGTTCTTTGACGAGGTCGACCGTGCGGCTATCGTATTTGTCGACGACTTGCAAATACTCGATGGTGACTTGGTCGGCAACATTGCCGACTATGACAACAATGTTGCAAGCACCGAGCGCAAGGCCCGTGTTGATGAGGGTCGTGCGTTGGCTGCCAAAGCCAAGTACAACGATGCCGATGAGGACGACGACGATGCGGCCTTCGCTGAGTTCATGGCCGATGAGTTCGCCGCTGAGTTCGGGGAGGACGATACCGACAGCGACGATGCCTAACTCTCTCCTCCCTCCCCCCCCTCCCCGATAGGGAGGGGGGCTTTCCGCTGCTGTCCCGTGAGACTTTAATAAAGTCTCTCAGGCCGCCAGTTAAAATGCAGTTTTTAAATTACTTGTATTTGCAAGTCGTTTGCATTTGCAAGGGCGAGGGGGGTACCCCTCCCCAGATCCCCCTACTGGTGGGGATCGTAGGGCTCCTCAAATAAGTACTTACAAACTGCATTTTCGCCTGGCGGCGCAAATACACTCGCTACACCCACAGAAAAATTTGCCAAATTTGGCTTTTTCGTTACAACAATGTTATAACAATGTTACAACAATGTAACAACTTTGTAACGTTACAATAACATGTTTCAAAAATCGCCCCAAAAATTTTCCCAGATTTGACTATTTAAGACATTATGAAAAAGGAGTCAAATATGAGGAAGTTTTTGCATTATGATCGTGAGGGCACCCCAAGGACTCCGTGGTTCATTGAGAACTCAAAGTTGCCGATAATCTTATCGTATTTGGCGCCAATTGATATATGGGCGATTAGTCTTGGATGCTGGGTGTGGTGCCGCGGCGAGATGGATGATATTACCAAAAATCATGAGGCGATTCATTATCACCAGCAACTTGAGTTGTTATTTGTTGGACAATGGATTTTGTATGTTTTTTACTGGTTAAAGGGACTAATTACATATAGAAGTGGCGAGATTGCCTATCGGCAATCGCCATTCGAGCGCGAAGCGTACTCAAATGAATATAATCTAGATTATTTGAAAACACGCAATATTTACGCATGGAGAAATTATCGTGAAATTAACAACAACAAGACTTAAAAAAATCATTAAAGAAGAACTTAACAAAGTTCTTAAAGAAGATGAACATAAAGATATGCGCTTTGACTCAAGAGAAAAAGCCCAAAAGTATCTTAATGATATTTCCCAATACGAAGGCGCCGAACCCGATTATGCTGTTTCGGAAAAGCCTGATGAAAACGGAAAGTGGCATTTGGTAGACGCATAATGAGATTATCCCAAAAACAACTCCGAACAATCATTAAAGAAGAATTGACCAATGTCTTGGCTGAGTATAGAACGTTTCCTCAATTCCCCGAAGACCTTCCGGAAGACTTTAAAGAAAAGATTCACGTACTTATAGACTCCGGTGATGAACAAAGTATTGAAATGGCGCGTGCCTTGATGGATTCTTTTGGTGAACCAGATTATGTTGATAGTTATATTGACTATTTTGAGGTTGGTACGCCTGAAAAGTTAGGTAATAGAGGCCGCGATCTGAATAGATCAATCAGTCCTAAAGATGATACGCTAACAAAAATTAGATATATAAGAAAGAAAAGAGAATTAGACGCCGAAGCCGAAAGAAAACTTAAAGCAATCGCCGCCCGAACTGGTGAAAAATATGAAGATTTGTATGATCGCTATGTTCGTAATTTTTTGAGGAAATAAAGACAAAAATGAGATTATCCCAAAAACAACTCCGATTTATTATCCAAGAAGAACTTGCTCTTGTTCTTGAAACACGTCGTGCTCGGGATTGGATTGCAAAGCAAGATGAATCACAACGTGATCGACTCATGGATTTTTATGAAGCCGGAATGACAAATATTCCAGATTTATCTTATACCTTAAATGCGCTACCGCGCAGAGCCACGTTGGACCTAGATCTTCTTAAGGCTTATTACAGTCCGGAATATAAAGATATATTAAATCAATATGGTATAAAACAACTTAAAGACTTTCAAGAACAAGGTTATGCTTTTACGCCATTTATGCAAGCATTGGTCGATTATAATTTATCAAAAGATGTAAAATCATCTGATGTTGATGTGTCCAAAGATGCAAAAATTATTGGGCAAGTTGGTGACTGGACAATAACCGATCCTGTTTCAGGAGGAGAATCGGCAAGATGTGCCGCAGGCACAACATGGTGCACAAGAACCGGCAGCACATACGATCGTTATGTTGAAGGAGATGTTAAACTTTATTACCTTTCAAATGATAAAAAGGAGTATCCCTATAATAAACTTTCTTTTGGAGTTGATAAAAGAGGCATTCGATACGGCGGCCGTGGTGGCTCTACCGTTGATGCTGCTAACGATGGTATCGGCTCATATAACGATGCGAAAAGAATTGTTGGCGATGGTATCGATGAAATAATATCAATTCTTCTTGATTATTATCCCAAAGACATGGAAAAAAGGTCCCTGCAAAAAGTCAATGACCAAAAATTATTTTTAAATTTTATTAATTTTGCTCGGAAAGCAAAAAAATTATCTGATTCATCGCAACGAATTCTTTTTTATAGAAGAGTCATGAATTATGTATACAATTATGACGGCAATGTTGCCAAATTCGCCAAACATCTTTATAAAATTTTTGATTTTATTTTAAAAGACAAAGAAATGAAAAATAAAGAATTTTTGACCCAAGACAAAAAGGAAATTATGGATGTAATTGAATTTCATTTAAGTTTACCAAGATTCATGCAAAAAATGCCTCTTGAAGAAAGAATCAAAAAATTTAATCTTATATATAAATCTTTGGTAAATTCATGGACCAAATATTACGATGAGGAAGGGGAAGAAGTCGGCCCAGAGAATGAAGGTGCTATAGCCATAACTGACTTTGAGAATGTATATTCTAATCTTAAAAAAATCTATCCAATAGAAAAAGTTCCAGAAAATATTCGCGCAGTATTTGATCAGGCACGTTTAAAGGCGATAAAATATATCGAAGAAGAAATGGAACGTTTGCGCAATATTAGAGATACAATCACCAGCGAATTTGAAATCGAGTGGATAGACAAAGAACTTGCCAAATGGGAAAAGAAACTTCAATCTTTAAAGGATGAGCAATAATGAGATTATCCCAAAAACAACTCCGATTTATTATCCAAGAAGAACTCGCAGAAGTTCTAAAAAGAAGAACATTGCTTGTCTTTGATTTCGATGATACCATAGCCCATACTGATTCAAAAGTTTTTGTTAAAAGAAATAACGAAAAGATTGGCATGGATTCTGGTGAGTTTGCCAATTACAAATATCAGCCCGGCGATGAACTAGACTTCTCTGATTTTGATCGAGTTGAGGGTAGTGTTATACCTCATACGCTTCAAATTTTAAAAGATGAAATGAAAAAAGGACACAAAGTTGTTGTTATAACAGCCAGACCGCCCGGTGCCATCGAAGGCATTAAGCGTTTCTTTGAGCAAAACGAAATTGAACCTCCGGATATTTATGCAACTTCTGGATCTAGCAATAAACCACCGGTCCTACGTGATCTACTTGATCAAGAAAATTATAGTCTTGTGGTTGTCTATGAGGATTGTGAAAAAAATATTGAATCTTTAAAATCGGTCGCAGAAGAGATGGATGTTCCTTATGCTGCGATCTGTGTTGAAAGATCTACTAGAATGAGAAAAGTTCATGAAACTAACAACTAGCCAACTCCGATCAATCATCAAAGAAGAACTTCAATATGTATTGGAATATCTATCTGAAAAAGAAAAAGAATTCTTCGGAGAAGAAATCCAAACTGTTGTTGATAATCCGGATGAATTGTATTATCTTGCACCAAAGAAATCTATTAACCCCTATGATGAGCCCGAAGACGTCCAATATCTAAATAGGCAATGGATCGAAGATAACGTTGGGCCCCGCCTTGGCGGCGGCTCATTCCGCGATGCATTCGAGATTCGCTCCAATCCAGACTGGATATTTAAAATTTCAAATCGTGCCATTCAAAATGAAAAATACGATGGCAAAGAATGGGCAACAGTTGCCGAAGAAACAAATCAGCACGAGATTGATAATTTCAATCAATATCCCGAATTCTTCCCAAAGGTCGGTCCCTACGATAAAGAAATCAAAGGAATTCCGCGATGGCTTGTTGTCGAGAAGGTCAACCCCACCCAGAACAAGCAGCAATTCCTAAGACAGATCCACATATCGTTCCCCGGAGTAAGAAAATCCTTCGATGCGATGCTCGACGCCGTCGATTATTGGATGAAAGACTCGAAACAAAAGCCAACAGAACAAAATTATCATGAATGGATCTCAACGGTATTCTATGCTTATCTTGCCCGCGATTTTCAAGATCTTAAGCCTTTTATTTACAAAACAACAGATTGGGATAATGATTATGGCGATGATCTTAAAATCGGCATAGATCAAGCGGTTGATAACGAAATTCTTGTTGATGAAATTCTTAAAAAACCTGTTATAATTCTTACCTCGGATCCAAAATTAGCAAAGTTTGTGCAAATGGTAAGAGACCTCAAAATCGATTGGACCGAAATTGCTGAAGGAAACGTTGGAACTGATATTGAAACCGGCGAAAAGTTTTTGCTTATTGATATATCAATATTTGACGATTAATGCTTGACATTGTTGTCTCGCAATGTTATGTTATAAACATGGAGAACACAATGAAAACAATTATCGTTATCCCCGGAGGATTCAAGCCGCCGCATCGCGGCCATATTGAAATGATCAATCATTACGCAATGAATGAAAACATTGAAAAGGTTATAATCTTTTCGGGATCAACCCCAAGGACAAGCAAGGATAAGGGGCTTGTTGTTTCAAAGCAAAAATCAATTGAATTGTTTAATCTTTTTAACCTTTCCGATAAGGTTTGCTTTGGCAAGGTTGCGGAGAGAATATCATCAACCGGCGTTGTTTATGAGAATCCATTTATGGACGCTGTGGATGTGTTGTTTGATGAAAATTTTTCTGGTAAAAATATTGCGATTGGTTTTCCAATGAAGGAACCTTCCTATGCTGATCGTTATGAGTCAATTGCAATGAGCATTGATAAGCCAATGGTTGCAAATCTTGTCCGCATGACCCCTGCCGAGACAACAGATAATCTTTCTGCTACAGATTTAAGAAACGCAATTCAAGATAACGACCTTGAAGGTTTAAAAAGGTTCGTTCCAGACTCAATTATAGAAAAATATATAAAAATATTAATAAAAAAGTAACTTTTTTCTTGACAAATGGCTTAAAACATGTTATATTATATATATAATATGATTTGGTGTTGCGATCTCCTTAATCGCTGTGTTTGTTTGTGTTGACCTCCTTGCCCTCCTGCAACTATTTATTGCAGGAGGGTTTTTTATTATGTTATTTTTAATAATATTTATTCTTTCTTGTGTTCAAGACAATTATTTAACACACGAGGTTGAGAAAATTCAATACGAGGTCATAACA
>Ga0181599_1002330_pt1 | contig 17178 bp, 10 predicted proteins | sample 041ome_3_FD_148658 | JGI IMG/M metagenome (GOLD analysis project Ga0181599, IMG submission 148658) | Coastal salt marsh microbial communities from the Groves Creek Marsh, Skidaway Island, Georgia - 041405US metaG (spades assembly) | ecosystem: Environmental > Aquatic > Marine > Intertidal zone >...
GCTTTGTTGGACACAAATTTAATTTGTTTTTTATATTTACTTTCTTTGCCAAGCTCAACTATTTCTTTAGCAAATCGATCCACAATCCATTGTTGAATAAATTGATTGGGTGCTAAAATTTCAAAATCATTCTCATTTTCACGAAATGCAAGAGGCTTAACCCAGGTTTTAAATTGCTGTGAGGAAAGTTTCTTCTTTAAATGTAATACAATTACTTCCCAAAAATCTTCAGTTTTCATAATTTTTTAAATTAATCTCGGACTAAGATCATAACGGAATTAATAAAAGTTATCCACAGGTAATTTTTAAATTTGAAAATTAATTAAATTGACTTTTAGCTGTTTTTTGGGTATAGTTCGCGATCAAAATTTAATTTAATCTAATTGGAATACAAATTATGAAACGTACTTATCAGCCATCAAAAGTTAAAAGAGCTAGAACTCATGGCTTTTTGGTTAGGATGAAGACTAAGGGCGGAAGATCTGTGATTGCTTCACGCAGAGCCAAAGGAAGAGCTCGTCTAGGACTTTAATCTTTGATCGTAAGCTCGCTTACCAGATTAACTAATGCGGATGATTTTTCATCCGTTTTTATTTTAAGAAAGCGCTTTAGTGGTCAGTTCATTAACATACTCCACAAACCCAATCAGTTAGAATACAATCGGTTTGGTCTCATTGTTAGTAAAAAAATCAATAAAAAAGCTGTTGCACGAAACTACATGAGGAGAGTGATTCGGGATGTCTTTCGACAGCATAATAACTCAAGCAAGCTGGACATAATTATTCAAGTTAAGAAAAATTTCCATAAAAAAGATTATGTGTTAGTTAAAAATGATATCCACACTTTTATTGAGACGCATGCTAAATAATCTCTTTATCCTTTTGGTTAAAATTTATCAAAAAGCGATTAGCCCATTTTTTATTTCTTCATGTAGGTTTACGCCGTCATGTTCTGAATATACAATTGAGGCTTTAAAAAAATACAATGTTTTTAAAGCTTTGTTTTTAGTTGCAAAAAGAATTTTAAAATGTCACCCATGGAATAGAGGTGGCCCTGATCCATTACCATAGATATAGTTAGGAAAATATGGAAACCAAACGTCTAATATTATTTGTAGTCTTTTCATTTTCATTATTGTTATTGTGGGACTCTTGGCAACAAAAACAATTGCAAACAGAGTTGGCTGTTAATAACGCTGATCTTGGTGATCTTCAGCCAGGTGATTATGATTCTAGTAATATTGAAAACCCTACATATCAGCTTGCTGATGATCAAAAAATAGTGGTGAAAACATCTTTGTACGAAGCTGAAATTAACACGGTCGGTGGAGATATTAGAAAACTAAAATTGGTGAATTTCCAAAACGACAGTAAAGACGGTTTGTATGAAATCCTGAACGATGAAATGAATCCTTTGTTGTATATTGCCCAAAGTGGTTTGATTGGTAAAAATCTTCCAACTCATAAGGATGTGTTTAAGTCGGACCAGTTACAATACGAATCAAACGATCAGGAAGTCAGCGTTCCTATCATCTTTGAAAATGAGGATGTTAAGGTCGTTAAAACATACATCTTTTCAAATGACAACTATCAGATTAAGTTAGTCACCTCGATCACTAATAAAAGTGACTCAGCTTTGCAGCCTCAAATTTACTATCAGTTGTTACACGATCATCAATCCGCTGAAACATCAGGCATGATGCCGACCTTTACAGGCGTATCTTATTTTACCGAGGCGAGTAAATTTAAAAAAATGGATTTCGATGACATTGATAACCAAAAACCGTTTACCCAAAATGCTAACGATGGATGGATTGGAATCATACAAAGATATTTTGCTAGCGCATGGATCATCCCAGGCAATTCTCCTCGACAACTTTATACCAAACGCCTTACAGACGGCATCTCATCTGCTGGTGTTCGAGCCAAGCTTGCAATAGTAGAAGCCGGATCTAGTGCAGAAGTCAGCTCGGTTCTGTATTCTGGCCCTCAGCTGAAAAAACAATTAATCAAAGCTGCCCCTGGGATGGAGTATACCGTGGACTATGGCTGGTTAACCTTTATTGCCTCACCCTTGTTTTCATTATTATCTGGCATACAAAAGTTAGTGCACAACTGGGGTGTATCAATTATTCTACTGACGTTAGTTATTAAGATTTTCTTTTATCCGCTATCTGCTTCAAGCTATCGGTCAATGGCGCAATTAAAAGAAGTCGCACCTAGATTACAGAGTATGAAGGAAAAATTTGGTGACGATAAACAAAAAATGCAACAGGCCATGATGGAGCTCTATAAAACAGAGAAAATTAACCCCTTAGGCGGCTGCCTCCCTATCCTGATCCAGATCCCGGTATTTATTGCGCTCTACTGGGTGTTGTTGGGCGCGGTTGAGTTAAGGCAGGCCCCGTTCTTTGGCTGGATTACCGACCTGTCGGTGAAGGATCCATTGTACATTTTGCCAATATTAATGGCGGCTTCAATGTTCTTACAACAAAAATTAAATCCGAAACCTACGGATCCGACCCAAGCCCGATTAATGATGATGATGCCGATTATCTTCAGCATCTTCTTCTTCTTTTTCCCTGCTGGTTTGGTGTTGTATTGGTTTATTAACAACGTGTTATCGATGATGCAACAGTGGTATGTAAATAAACAGATACATGCGACAGCTATGAAGAAGAAAGGAAATGGTTAATCCATCATTTGTAAATGATGATTCAACTATTGCCGCCATTGCGACAGCGGCTGGCATGGGGGGCGTGGGTGTAATTAGAATATCTGGTCCTGCTGCGTTCACCATCGCCCATCAAATTACTCATCTAAATTCTATCGACTCCCATCGGGCTCACTTTACCTCTTTTTATTCTAATGAAGACCAATTGCTCGATAAGGGTTTATTGATCGGCTTTAAAGGCCCCAAGTCATTTACGGGGGAAGATGTGGTTGAGTTTCAATTGCATGGCGGCCCAGCACTGCTTCAATCCTTGTTGGAGGAAGCGCTGTCTATGGGGGCCCGTATGGCCAAACCTGGTGAATTTACTTACCGTGCGTTCCTTAATAACAAATTAGACTTAACTCAGGCTGAAGCGGTGGCAGACATCATTAATGCGTCAACCAAATCCGCGGTGATTAATGCTGCGAACTCTTTAAAAGGAAATTTCTCATTACAAATCAATGACTTATTAAAAAAACTCATCGACGTTCGCATGTACATCGAAGCCTGTTTAGATTTTCCAGAAGAAGAGATTGATTTTATTGAAAAAGGTCAGATTAAGTCAAAAATACAATCCATCCACCAGTCTATTATTGTATTAACAGAGACGGCTGCCAAGGGTCAAATGATTCAGGATGGTTTTCAGGTGTGCTTAGTAGGTAAGCCTAATGTGGGCAAATCGACCCTGATGAATTTATTTTCACAGGAAGAAGTGGCGATTGTGACCAACGTCCCAGGAACGACTCGCGACCCAGTGAGAGCCTCGATTGCCTTAAAAGGCGTCCCTTTAAATTTTGTGGATACTGCCGGGATTAGAGAAACGAAGGACATTGTTGAACAAGCTGGTATTAAAAAGACTAAGGATATTATTGGTCGTTCGGCCCTGGTATTGGTTCTTCTTGAATCTTTGGATGAGGCAGATGATTACCTGAAGCAAAACATCTTACAGGACGAGAGTAATGTCATTTGGCTGCTAAATAAAATTGATCTTAACAATGAACCACCAAAAGTCGCTGATTACGCCGGAAAAGCTCTGGTAGCAATATCTGCTAAATGTGGGACCGGTTTGGATTTGTTAGAGGAACAAATTTTACAATCCTTTGGTTTAAACCATTTAGAGGCCAATGAGCAGTTATTTTCTTCCAGGCAGAGACATCTTGAAGCCTTAAAGCAGATTGAACATCACCTAAATGCTGCCCTTGATCAACTCGATCAACCTGAGTTGGTGGCTGAAGAACTCACCTTAGCCCAGAAAGAAATGTCTGGCATTACCGGTGAGTTTTCTACAGAAGATCTTCTTGGTGAAATCTTTAGTCGTTTTTGTATTGGGAAATAGTGTTTCACGTGAAACATTAATTTTTAACCTCAACACTAAATAGTTTCACGTGAAACAAAACAAAACCCTAAAAACATTATAAAATACCCCTTATGAATAATTTTGATTCAAATTTTGATGTCATAGTCATTGGAGGAGGCCATGCCGGAACAGAAGCCAGCCTGGCTGCTGCTCGTATGGGCCAAAAAACACTCCTGATTACACACAATATTGATACCTTGGGTCAAATGTCATGCAACCCATCCATCGGTGGTATCGGCAAAGGGCACCTGGTTAAAGAAATTGATGCACTGGGGGGTGTGATGGCGAAGGGGGCTGACCAAGCCGGCATTCACTTTAGGATGTTAAATGCGAGTAAAGGCCCAGCTGTGAGAGCAACCAGAGCTCAGGCTGACCGGGTCTTGTATCGTAAGGCGATCAAGCACCACTTAGAGAATCAAGACAATTTAAGTATTTTCCAACAACCGGTTGATGATCTCATCATAAAAGAGGATCAAGTCCAAGGCGTTGTGACAGAGTCAGGCATTCATTTTTATGCAAATTCAGTGATCTTGACCGCTGGAACGTTTTTAGATGGTGTTGTGCATGTTGGATTAAAGAATTATCAGGCGGGTCGAGCGGGTGATCCGTCATCAAAAACGTTGGCTCAACGATTAAATCAATTAAATCTGCCGGTGGGACGATTAAAAACGGGAACGCCACCACGCATAGATGGGCGGTCGATTGATTATAGCGTCATGGAAGAGCAGCCAGGGGATGTTCCCACACCCCATTTTTCTCTGCAATCGCCGTTATTAGAGCACCCAGAACAGATTTCTTGTTGGATTACCCACACCAATTCAGCAACTCACAACATTATTCGATCCGGTTTAGATCGCTCACCCATGTATACCGGAGTAATTGAGGGAGTCGGTCCACGATATTGCCCGTCGATTGAAGATAAGATTCATCGTTTTGCCGATAAGGACTCCCACCAAATCTTTCTAGAGCCTGAGGGGCTAACGACGCACGAAATTTATCCCAATGGCATATCCACAAGTCTCCCTTTTGATGTTCAGTATGAACTGGTCCGATCTATCAAAGGACTTGAACAGGCGTATATTACCAGGCCGGGTTATGCGATTGAATACAACTATTTTGACCCGAGGAACTTGCAATCAAGCTTGCAGACGAAAACCATTGAGGGTCTTTTCTTTGCTGGACAAATCAATGGCACCACAGGCTATGAAGAAGCGGCGGCCCAGGGCTTGGTTGCGGGAATCAATGCAGCACTAAAAGCCCAAAACAAACCTTTTTGGTGTCCAAAAAGAGAAGAATCCTACATCGGGGTAATGATTGACGATCTTATTACAAGAGGAGTTACTGAGCCCTACCGTATGTTTACCAGCCGAGCAGAATACCGACTTCTTTTGAGAGAAGATAACGCGGATCAAAGGCTGACGGCTGCAGGTTATGACCTAGGCGTCGTGAATCAAGCACAATATGATCGATTTATAAAGAAAGATCAGGGGATTCAGTCCTGTTTGAATATCATGAAAAAAACGGTGACTAAACCAGAAGCGATTCCAATGGATGATCAACAACGTATTTTTGGGAAACTATTGGAGCGCGAGTATAGTATCTACGACTTAATCAAGCGGCCCAATGTCGATTGGAGGCAATTACAAGACTTTATGAAGCTGGACCAAGACTATGATGACCAAATCATCGAGCAAGCCGAAATTAGCGCTAAATATTCGGGTTATATTAGCCGCCAGTCCGACGAAATTTTAAAAATTCAGTCTCAATACGCCATGAAAATACCCAAAAATACCAATTTTGAAGATATTAGTGGCTTGAGCAACGAGGCGGTACAAAAATTTAAGGATGTGATGCCAGAGAATATTCAACAGGCGAGTAGAATTTCGGGAATTACCCCCGCTAACATTGCTTTATTGGTGGTGTATCTAAAAAAATCAGCTGTAAAGCAAAACAAAAAGAAGCAAAAGGCGTCTTAGTTGGACTTGAAGTTACAGATACAGAGTGGGCTAAAGGAACTCAAGATTGATTTTATTGATGAGCAGGTCAATTTATTAGAAACCTATAAAAATCAATTACTTAAGTGGAATAAAGTGTTTAATTTAACATCGATAACGGATGAGAAGGATGTAATAACAAAACATTTTATGGATTCTTTGAGTGTGAATCATGAGATTCAGGGGACAGAGCAAGTCCTTGATGTCGGAACAGGGGCTGGTTTTCCAGGAATGGTGTTGGCAATCTTCAATCCTGGCATCAAATTCCATTTAGTGGACGGGGTGGCTAAAAAGATTTCTTTTTTAGATGAGTTGAAAGGAAAGTTAGGTCTGAAAAATGTATATACCTATCATGAGAAGGTAGAAAATCTACGTTTAGATACCCCGGTTGATATTGTCATCAGCCGAGCATTTGCAGACATAAAAAAGATGATGGACCTAACCCAGCATTTATTAAAATCAACGGGTCAATTTTTTGCCATGAAGGGTCCCGGGTATGAAATGGAATTGGAAAACATAGATCAAAATAAATTGGCTGTGACCCCATTAAAAATTCCATTTTATGATGGCAGCAGAAGTTTAGTAAAAATATATAAGTAACCACTCACTATTTAAATTATGACGAAAATTATTGCAGTATCAAATCAAAAAGGCGGGGTTGGTAAAACCACCACCACGTTGAATCTAGCCACGGGACTTGGTATGGAGGGCAAGAAGGTTTTGCTTATCGACCTTGACCCACAGGGCAATGCTACCACCGGATCAGGCGTGGAGAAGAATGAAGTCGAGGCGACGATCTATGAAGTCATTATGGGAGAGACAGACATCAACACCGTGATCCATGCGAGCAAACATCATGATGTGATCCCAGCCAATCAACATCTAGCCGCAGCAGAGTTAGAACTGGTGAGCAAGGAGCAGCGAGTTAATGCCCTCAAAAACCAGTTACAACAATTACAAAAAAGCTATGACTTTATTCTGTTGGACTGCCCACCCTCGTTGGGTCTTTTAACCTTGAATGCATTGACCGCAGCCAAATCCGTGATCATCCCAATGCAATGTGAATACTTTGCCCTCGAGGGACTCACTGATCTTGTGAATACCATTAAGCGTGTCAAACAAAAAATGAATCCGGATATTGAGATAGAAGGGTTGTTAAGAACGATATACGATTCACGAAATACCTTAAGTAAGGAAGTCTCTGACCAACTATCTTCTTACTTTCCTAACAAGGTCTATAAGACCATCATTCCAAGAAATATCCGTGTGGCAGAAGCACCTAGTTTTGGGAAGTCTGCAATTGAACACGATAAATCATCTAAAGGGGCTAAGGCATACATCGACTTAGCCAGAGAAATAATTCATATTGAGGAGCGAAGAAATGGCTAAAGAAAAAGGATTGGGCCGGGGGTTAAGTGCCCTGTTCGGATCTGAGGTGGAGGAAAAATCATCATTAGAACCTGTGGTGGGTGAAAGCATCAAGCAAGTAGACATTGAACAATTAATTCCCGGACGCTACCAGCCGCGATCTATTATGAATGAGGACGCCCTGAATGAGTTAGCTGAATCCATAGCTGAGCAAGGACTGATGCAGCCGATCATTGCCCGACAGTTGGATGATGGCTATGAAATCATTGCTGGTGAGAGAAGGTGGCGTGCGGCACAAATAGCTAAAATTAAAGAAGTGCCGGTTATTGTCAGGGAGATATCGGATCGAAGCGCATTGGCTATGGCGCTGATTGAAAACATTCAGCGAGAGGATTTATCTGCCCTAGAAGAGGCGAACGGAATTCGACGCATGATTGATGAATTTGAAATGACCCACGAGCAGGCTGCCGATGCACTAGGAAAGTCACGGGTTGCGGTATCAAATTTGTTGAGATTATTAAACCTGACCCCGCACGTGAGAAAAGCTTTGGCTGAGAAAAAGATTGAGATGGGACATGCCAGGGCCTTACTCCCTTTAAATCCTGATCGACAAATCATGTTGTGTGAAAAGATTGCAAGAGAATCTTTATCGGTAAGAGAAGTTGAGGCCTTGGTCAATGGTGAAGATCGTTCCGCATTTGCAAAACCGAGTAACAGAAAAAAAGAGCAGACTAAAGATGCCGATGTTCAGGCCATAGAAAATGAATTATCGGACCAGCTTGGTTTTTCGGTGAAGATCAATAACAAAAAAAACAATTCAGGAGAAATTCGGATCAGCTATCGCAACCTAGACCAGCTGGATGTTTTGATTGAAAAATTAAAGAAATAAACTATCATAGAACTAACAAGTAAAGAAAGATCTACGTGAGATATAGCTTTACCTTCATAATCCTCTGTTTTACTTGCATGATCGCAAGGGCGGGCGGTGTTTCCCCTGACGCTGGACAAATTCTCAATGAGATAGAACAGACCCTCCCTGAGATTGATATGCAAGAGTTCGAGGTAGAGCCTGAGGTTGAAGAAGAAGCCATAGATCCCGATGAGCCTAAGGTCTATATCCAAGGGTTTCGAATCATAGGCAATGAATCACTGGACCGATTTACCTTAGACCAGTTCTTAAAAGACTATCGTAAAAAACAATTACCCATTAGCACCATCCGCTCTCTCAATGCGGAGTTAGCAAATTACTATCGTCAGCAGGGCTATGTGGCGCAGGTCATCTTGCCAGATCAGGACATAACTGAAGGGATTGTCACCATGCAGGTGGTTGAGGCTGAGCTGGAGGACATTGAAATTGCGTTGCAGGAAAAAAATTACATCAATGCCGAGACATTAAAAAAATTCTTCAAAAATAAGAGCAAGACACTCAGCCTAAAAGAGATTGATGACCAAATTTTCTTGATCAACGAATTACCAGGCATATCTGCCAAGGCAACACTCAGGCCAGGCAGTATCCCCAAAAAAACGGGGGTCATCATACAAACAAAATACGAAAAAAGATTTGTCTCTAGTGTGAGTTATGACAACTATGGTTCTCGATCGACCGGAGTTCACAGGGGCTTGGCCACGTTTGTCATGAATAACCCATTATCGAGAGGCGATCAACTGAGCCTGACGGCTCTCAAGTCAGAAGGTGTGAATTTTGGCATGGTCAACTACGAGATGCCAATCGGCTTTGATGGGTTAAGGATGGGTTTAAAATATAGTGAATTAAATTATGAGGTGATTTTAGATGATTTTGATTCAACGGAGCCTGTAGGACGATCCACAGCCTATGCTGTTAATACCAGGTACCCGGTGTACTTATCTCAGAATGCGAAAACATACCTCAAAGCAGAGTACGAAAATAAATCATTCTTCAATGAAACAACCATTGCTACAACCTCAGACTATGACACCGATACCATGGACTTGGCAGTGGAATCAAATTTTGTGGATACCCTGCTCTTTTACGGTGCCATCACAGAACTAAGCGCCACTTATACAAAAGGTGAAGTTAATCTCAGTGGGTCCCCGAATGAAGCGAGTGATAAAATTGGCGCAAATACGCAAGGGGATTTTAATAAGATACGATTTAACCTTAACCGGACACAATACCTGAATAGTGATTATGCTTTAAGATTAAAATACGCCTACCAGTGGGCCGATCAAAACTTAGATTCATCAGAAAAATTGTACCTCGGCGGACCAAATGGGGTAAGGGCCTATCCGGTCAATGAGGGTGCCGGAGCCCAAGGATTTTTAGCAAATCTCGAACTCACCAGAAATTTTGAAAATAACCTACAGGGCAAGATGTTTTATGACATGGGCTCAATAAAACAATATATTGATAATTCGAGTGTCAATACCGACCCTAACTCATTGACTTTAAAAGGTTTTGGTGTTGGAATAGATTGGACAGGACCGAAAAATAGTGTAATATCATTAAACCTTGCTCGGCGTGTGGGTAAAAATCCAAACCCCACAGTCACTGGCAAAGACCAGGACGGCAGCAATAAGGATAACTTTGTATGGCTCAGGGGGGCCGTGTTGTTTTAAATGAACAACGTTAGAGATGCTAAGAAAAGAGAACAAACATTTCGAGCAGCATTCTATACACCAAATCTTTGGTAAGAACCTCACACGCCTATTAGCTCTATCACTATTTTCCCTTAACACACTCGCAGACATCAGTTCGAATGAGTTGCCGCAAGGTGCAGATATTGTTTCTGGGGACATCACGATCAACTCCAATGACAATGTCATGAACATCGACCAGGACAGCCAACAGGGCATCATCGATTGGCAGACCTTTAACGTGGGCAGTGATGCCACAGTAAATTTCAACCAGCCAAACTCGAGTGCGTCAACATTAAACCGTGTGGTGACAGATAATGCTTCGCAAATTTACGGCAACATCAATGCCAATGGTCAGGTGCTCCTGGTCAACTCGTCAGGCGTCTACATTTCTGAAAACGGCCGAGTAGAGACCGGCGGTATCGTAGCGACAACCCAAGAAATTAACAACCAGGAATACTTAGACAATCCAGATCGCATCATTTTGCGTGAAACGGATCAATCAGGATCCATAGAGAACCATGGAACGGTCATAGCGAATGAAGCCTATGTGGCGATGCTAGCTCCTGAGGTTCAAAATGAAGGGTTGATCACAGCCAATATGGGCGAGGTGGTCCTGGCTTCAGGAAGAGAAATTATATTAAGTTTTAATGACGGCCAGATCACAGATGTGATCACCACACCGAGTCTACTGAATAGTCTCATCGAGAATAAGTTAGCCATTGAGGCAGCTGGCGGAAAAGTGATCTTATCAGCCACCGCAATGAATCAAATCAATGGTGGGCTGATTAATCAAGCGGGCAGCATTAATGTCGGTTCAACAGAAACGGTGGCTGTGAATGAGGGCGGCAGAATTTATCTCACCAGTAACGAGGTGGTGTTTGACGGTGGATCACAGACACTGGCCAATGCCGACACACAAGGCGGTGAAATTGAAGTTGCAGCCAACGACATCACGATTGAAGGAGATGCCCGTATTGAAGCATCAGCCACACTCAACGGTGATGGCGGCAGGATTGATCTGGTCGCACAAAACGACATGACAATAAACGGAGTGATCAAAGCTGACGGTGCTGATGAAGGAGTGGGTGGTGAGATACTAACCCAGGGCGAGCAGGTGATTTTGGAAAATAATGCACAAATTTCTGCTAAATCCGGTGAAAATGCACCGATTATTCAGGAAAACAATATTAAAATACTCGAAAATGCTGAGATCGTCGCTCAAAATAGCAACCAAGGCAACTGGCGTATCGTCTCAGCAGCATCTGTCTGGACTCAGACGCATGCCTCCGTCATTGAGCTCGCGTTACTAAATGCAAACGTATCGGAAACAGTCAACGCTGACTTGTGCGTGACCAACTGCTCCAGCGATCAGGTCGGTGATTTAATGATAGGCGATGACATTAATCTCAATAATCGCAGCACAACATTAACGCAACTTGAGTTGACGGCCTCTGACTATTTATCCTTACAAGGAACAATCAATGATGAGCATCAGAACCTCATATTAGAAGCTACCGGCTTTAGAGGATTGTCATTGGGAACAGTGGCAGACATTACAGCCAATCAGGTGAGTTTCCGCTCAGAAGAACAAATCGATGTATTAGGCAGTGTGATAACTACGGGAAATGAGAATACCAATCCCCTAGCCAACTTCATTGGCGCTAATATGGTGATGGCGGGTCTCATCCAGACCTCCAATCAGACGAGACTAGGACGGATCGTGATGACGGCCCTCAATCAAATTAACTTGAGACCGGAGTCAAAGGTCTTAGCTAATGGTGATGCTGGTGGAACCGTTTTGATCAATGCAAGGCATATAGATGTAGATGGGTTTATTCAGTCCAATGGTGGAACAGGCCGCGGGGGAACCATCACACTCGATATCGAAAAAACCGTCGACATGAATCAGGCTTGGATCGAGTCCAATGGCTTTGATGCTGGCGGCACTATAAAAATTCAGGTTCGTGATGGCCCACTAAATATGGACGCTACGCGAATTCAAACCAATGCCTCGAACGGCCGTGGCGGCACAATTCTGATCTCTGGCCGTGAACACACCCGCATCACATCTTCACACATCGAATCCAAAGGCACGTCACAGGGCGGTGAAATATATCTAGGTTACGATCAAGACAACCAACGCATCCCATTCAGTAAATACCTCTACATATCTAAAAATACCATAGTCGACGCTAGGAACTTTAACAACACAAACGGTGGATTTGTGGAAACTTCTGGGCACGTTGTCAACATATTAGCGACAATTAACGTCGGACGAGGTGGGATGTGGCTGATTGACCCGTTCGATGTGACGATCTCAAACGCCGCCAGTGGGGATCCTTACTCCGCTAACTTTGACCCAACCCAGACCACCATTCTTAATGCTAGCTCCATTGAAGGTTCACTTAATTCAGGTACGGATGTGTCTATTACAACAGGTAGTGCAACAGCAAATACACTAACAGTAGACTTTTCAATCCAGCCAAAAAGTTATTCTGGAGCCACCCTAACTTTGACCGGTGGCACCATTGATATCAACAAGGATATTACTGGAGATGGCGTAGACCTAAATTTAGTTCTCAATGGCGCGACCATTGATATTGATAATTCCATAAGCCTTGGCGGAGGTAACTTAACAATAAATGCAAGTTCGAGCGGAGATATAAGTAGTAGCTATAGCATTACGGCACAAAATATAATAAAAAGTGGATCCGGAGATTTTACTGTGAACAGCTCCAGCACAATAAGTGGAGACGTCACTATTAATGCTGGAGCCATCATCATGGCTGCCGCAACCCCATTCGGTGATCAGGATATTAATGTTAATTCAGGCGGGACATTAAATTTTAATAATATAAATTATGGTGGTAAAGGATCCATTAATCTTAATGGGGGGACTTTGTCAGCCTCTGGGGGTACGTCAACACTTTCAAACGATTCAGCTATAAACCTTTTAGCGAATAGTACCATTGATGTGGCCTCGAGTGCGGAACTTACCCTGAGTGGCGTGATTTCTGGAGGTTATGCGATCACAAAAACCGGAGCTGGAACGCTAACTTTATCTGCCAACAATTCATTTACTCATGGCTTAAACGTCAATGCCGGGACGGTGTCCGTATCGGCAGTACAATTTGGACTGGTTAATAACATAAATTTCGATTTAGTCATCGCAAATGGCGCAACGTTTATAGCTAGCGGTAACGATATTTTTGCTAACAACCAAACACAAATCATATCCACTGTTGAGATTCAGTCGGGTGGGACAATGACTAATGGAGGGAACTTCTTCAGCAGAATAGGAAACTTAACGTTAAGTGGGGGTACGCTTACATCTACTGGTGGTATCACATCAAACGATTTATCAGATTCAGTGGCGTGGACATTATCTGAAACGGTAACGGCCACGGCGGATTCAACCATCAGCGGATCTGCAGAAATATTTAACGGCCATGGTGGCAATGGAGTTAATTTTTCAGTATCTGACGGGGCGACACTCACCGTGTCAGCCTCTTTAATTGACGGCGATGATAGCACCTGGAGTGGTACTGGGCTCGCGACCGGTTTTTCTAAAAATGGATTAGGCACACTGTTGCTGTCCGGAACCAATGAGGTGAGTTCAACAATAGCGATCAATTTAGGCACATTAGAGATATCCGGCACCATCCACACCCTGGGTGAGTCCTCAACAGATTCTTATGTCACCTTCTCACAGGCCATTGCAAATAGCGGAGCGTTGGTCTTGAACCAAGATACCGTGAACCAAAGATTACAGGGAATCATCTCGGGGACTGGAACCCTGACACAACAAGGCGATAACCAAGTCGTATTAACGGCAACAAACACCTACTCGGGTAGCACAACCATCTCAAGCGGCAGTATCAAGCTGGGTAATCTCACATCGAGCGGTTCGATAGACAGTTCGAGCATCATTAATAATGCCAACCTGGTCATAGACCGTTCAACATCTGCGACCATTGCCTCGGATATTTCAGGAACGGGTACGTTAAATATTATTTATCGACTTGAAGAACTGATTGACTGGGAATCGTCTGATTCACTGTTGGATACCTATGAAGTGATTGCGGCTAATGCCACAGTGCTCGATATCCTTAACCGAATCTCTGGCGGGCAAGTCCATGGTGAGAGTATTTTAGATGGAGTACAAAAAGTATCTGGGGCTGGTGTCTATGAAAAAACTTATGATGCAGACAATGAAACAGCGAGCATGTGGTTTCGATGGAACAGTGGCAGCAACTATACCAAGCAGGTAAATATCCTACTGCGTCAAAATGGCACCGATGTTGAGGCTGCATCAACCTCAAGGCAGTGGGTAAGCTCACCATCTTCAGATTATGATCGATTAGATGAGAATGACATGATAACTTCCGTCACCGGTTCAGAGGACGCATCTGGTTTAGCCACTGATCAAGATGCTGTTGGATACGGTGTTCGATCGATTGATTTAAACGTAAAGATTTCACTGAGTGGTAATCTGACCTATACCGGAGCAACAACCCTACATGAAACCGATGCTGATCAATCCGGTGATGGCAGTGCCTACTGGAGAACCTTTTATAAAGACTCGGTCGAGTTTACGAATACCGGAGACATTGGGGCTGTATCCAACGCAGGTAATCTGGCGGTAGCCTCTGATGCAAGTTTTGAAATTGGTGGCATTATTTCAGGCATCGGTACCGTACGTAAGAGTGGATCAGGCACACTTACCCTGTCGGCCGTAAACACATTCACCAATGATATTCATATCACCGGAGGTACATTATCTGTCACAGGCCAGCTCGAGTCAGGGACCTATGACGGTCTCATAACCAATGCAGGTACGCTGAGTATCGCGACTAATTCAAACCAGACATTATCCGGGGTAATATCAGGATCAGGTTCTCTGACAAAATCTGGTTCGGGTACATTAACCCTGTCAGGAACGAACACCTTTAGCGGAACGGTCAACATCAGCGCAGGTAGTTTAGCCATATCAAACTCTAGAGCGTTGGGAACAACCTCTGGAAACACAACCGTCTCAGATGGAGCGACCTTACAAATTTCAGGTGAAATCACCGTGGCTGAAAATATGTACGTCAATGGATCAGGGGTATCAAGTAACGGCGCAGTATATTTCTTATCTGGAAATAATACTTACTCAGGCGCGATAGTGCTTCAATCCAACACAACAATGACATCGGCTGCAGGCAATCAAACCTTTAGCGGCACCATTAACGGAGCCTATGATTTAACAATCACAGCTGCTGGCAACTGGTCTCAGTGGGGAGTTATTGGAGGTTCATCCGCCCTGGCTGACTTTTCATTAACTGCCTCAACAGGAAATGTCTCTACTAACTTTATCACAGCAAGCGGATCAATTAATATATTTGGTGTTGATGTGTCGCAAGACATGGGAACAAGTATTACAGCTGGGAATAACGAAGACATCATAATATCTGCAACTGGGGATTATACGATTGCATATTCATCTGCTTCAAATGCGTTGGTTACATCGGGAACAGGTCGTTGGATTGTGTATGCGGCTGATGATGATAACTCTAACTTTGGTGATGCATCTAATGGTTATTTAAATAGTAATAATACTGCTATCTGGGGTTATACCTATAGCACCCTTGGTCCGGAAAGCGTTTCCTCTGGAAATCGTTATGTGTTTGCTGAAACTAATGATCAAACCATTACCTTTACCACTTCAGATGAGACGATTACCTATGGGGATAGCTTAGACTTATCAGATAACTATGCTTTAACTACATCAGGTCTATCTGGATTAAGTAATGTTTATGATGCGGTATCATCCGGTTCAATTAGTTTGGCTACTGTCTACTCATCAAATCCAACGATCTCAATTGTTGCTACTGGCGCAACAACTAGCTCATCAGGTAATACTGAAGTTGGTTCTTACACAACAACTTTAAGCTTATCTGGCGGAAGTACGAACACTGGTTATAGCATTGCATCACCTGATAATAGAGGAACTCTAACTGTGAGTGCCAAAACCTTAACCATCTCAGGAATCACCGCAAGTAATAAAACCTATAACGGGGACAACACTGCCACCATTGATTACAGCAGTGCCGCATTTGCTGGCTTGGTCTCAGGCGACAGCGTGACAGTCACGGCCACCGGTACCTTCTCTGATGAAAATGTGGGCACAGGTAAAACGGTGACTTTATCTGAAACTACAGGCGGCGCTGATGAAGGCAATTACTCCATCACCGCCCAAGGAACAACGACAGCGAACATTACCGCCAAGACTCTAACGGCCACAGCCGATGCTGCCAATAAAACGTATGATGGCACAACCACTGCGACGGTGACCTTAACTCTAAGTGGTGTTATAGCTGGCGACTCGGTCTCGTCCACCAATGGGTCGACCTTTAGTCAATCTGATGTTGGAACGGGAATTACTGCCACTGTAAACTCGATCACCTTAATCAATGATGATGCAGGAAATTACACCATCAGTTCTGGACAAACGGATACGGCAGATATTACCGCCAAAGCATTGACCTACACAGTGGATGCTTCAAATAAAACCTATGACGGAACGGATGCTGCCACAGTTACGATTACCTTAGCTGGTTTAGTGGGTGCTGAAACATTGACCACAACAGAAACATCCACCTTCGCACAATCTACAGTAGGAAGTGGAATTACGGTTACCGTGGATTCCATCTCACTAGTCGATGGCACAGGCGATGCGGATAACTACTCGATCTCATCCGGTCAAACGGATACGGCAGATATTACCGCCAAGACTCTAACGGCCACAGCCGATGCTGCCAATAAAACGTATGATGGCACAACCACTGCGACGGTGACCTTAACTCTAAGTGGTGTTATAGCTGGCGACTCGGTCTCGTCCACCAATGGGTCGACCTTTAGTCAATCTGATGTTGGAACGGGAATTACTGCCACTGTAAACTCGATCACCTTAATCAATGATGATGCAGGAAATTACACCATCAGTTCTGGACAAACGGATACGGCAGATATTACCGCCAAAGCATTGACCTACACAGTGGATGCTTCAAATAAAACCTATGACGGAACGGATGCTGCCACAGTTACGATTACCTTAGCTGGTTTAGTGGGTGCTGAAACATTGAC
>Ga0181599_1002339_pt1 | contig 17140 bp, 14 predicted proteins | sample 041ome_3_FD_148658 | JGI IMG/M metagenome (GOLD analysis project Ga0181599, IMG submission 148658) | Coastal salt marsh microbial communities from the Groves Creek Marsh, Skidaway Island, Georgia - 041405US metaG (spades assembly) | ecosystem: Environmental > Aquatic > Marine > Intertidal zone >...
AGCGGTGGCTTCAGCGGCGTGGGCTACCTTGCGCAGCGCGGCCACTTCAGCGCGCCACGGGTGCAGCACGTCATCATTCCCGAGCCACTGGGCGTGGACCGCGTGTGCTTGGGGCACCGGGGCGTGTGGTGGGGCGAGGTGGAAACCTTTGGCCGTATCGCCCACGGCTCCATGCCGTTTTTGGGCGACAGCGCGGTGTCACACATGGCGGCGTTTTTGCATTTGCTCGAAACCGATTTGCAGCCACGCTTGCAACAACGGCACACCGCTGAGCCGGTGCAACCCGAAGGGGCGCGGGTTAGCACGTTAAACATCAACAGCGTGCACGGCGGCCACCCCGAGCAGCGTTACGCCAGCAACGCCGCGGGCGAACCGGTGGGCGATTTGCCGGCACCGGTGGTGGCCCACAGCTGCCGCGCGGTGCTTGACCGTCGCTTCATTGCCGAAGAAAACCTGAACGCGGTCAAGCAAGAAATCGTCACCATGCTGGACGAACTGGTTCGCGTGCGGCCCGGTTTTCGCTACGCGGTGCGCGACATCATGAGCTTTGTGCCCACCGCCACCCCGGCCGACGCACCAGTGGTGCAGGCCACCGCGCGCGCCATTGCGCGGGTGTTGGGGCGTGAGCCAAGTTTTATTGCCAGCCCGGGCACCTACGACCAAAAACACATTGTGCGCACCGGCAAGCTGCGTGATTGCATTGCCTATGGCCCCGGTATTTTGGATTTGGCGCACCAGCCCGATGAATACGTGGGCGTGGCTGAACTGGTGGAATCAGCCAAAGTCATGGCGTTGGCGGTGCTCCACCTCATGGGTGTGGCAACGCTGCCCGAGCGCACCGCGCCAGCCCACTAAACCCGCTCCCCCTGTTTGCAAGCGCATCGGCGGCTGTGCGCCGGTTGCGCGCGCCCGGGGGACTAACGCCTGTTCAAAAAAGAATTAAAAAGATTTATAATAATGTTATTTATCGACTACTAAGTAGCATCAAATGAATAATAAAATCGCCCCCGGCACGTACGATGTTGCCATGGTCGGTGCAGGTATGGCAAGCCTAACCGCCGCCGCCCTGCTGGCCAGGGCCGGACACCGCGTGGTGTGTGCCGAACTGGGTACGCCGATCACGTTTAGGCGCTACGGTATGTCCACCCTGGGCACGGTCTACGGCTTGCCCCCGCCTTTTGGACACCATGCTGCACGCACGCCGATTAACGGTTTGTACTTGGCCGGCTCGGCCAACCTTGGGCCTGGCGTGGAGGCGGTGGTGTTGTCTGGCATTGCTGCCGCCGAGGCGGTGCACGGCGCGCCCTTGCTTTAGGGCAAGGGCAGCTCAAGCCCGGGCGGGCGCTTGGCCAACATGCTGGCGGCGGCGGTCTCGTAGGCTTTGCCCAACTGCAGCAACCCCCACTCGTCTTGGGCGCGACCAATCAATTGCAGCCCCATGGGCAAACCATTGGCGCCAAAGCCAGCGGGCACACACAAACAAGGCAGGCCGGCAAAGGTGGCGTACAACACCACCTCCATCCAGTGGTGATAAGTTTGCATGGGCTTGTCGTTGATGCGTTGCGGCCAGCGCCAGTTCACATCAAATGGCCACACCTGCGACACCGGCAGGGCAAGCACATCAAATTGCTGCCATAGGTTGTCAAAAGCCTGTTTCAGCCCCTCTCGTGTGGCCGTGGCGCGTTGCAAATCGGCGGCCTGAAAACGCACGCTTTGATCGTATTCCCACTGCGCCTCAGGCTTGATTTGGGCGCGCACGCCGGGGCGCTGCAGCAGCGGTTTGAGCTTGTTGCCCACCAACACGTTGCGCCACAGCAGCCACGCTTGCCACACGCCGTTAAGGTTTACGCGCAAGGCGGCTTGATCAACGTGGCAGCCCACGTCAGACAGTCGCCCAAGTGCCTGTTGGCAAAGCGCCAAAATGCCGTCTTCAAACGCCAGGTGTCCGCCCAAGTCACCCAGCCAGCCTACCCGCACCCCGGGTGCGGCGGGGCTGACCGGGGGCCTGAATTGCGCTGGGTTGTCGGCCAAGGCGTGTGGGGCCTTGGGGTGTGGGCCAGCCAAGGTGGCCAGCATCATGGCCAAGTCGTCGATGTGTCGGGCCATGGGGCCTTCGGTGCCCAGTGGATCCAACACGTCGGGCGCCGGTGAAAGATACGGCACCCGCCCGGGCGTGGGGCGCAGGCCAAACACATGGTTCCAGCCGGCTGGGTTGCGCAAGCTCCCCATAAAGTCCGAGCCATCGGCCACAGGCAGCATGTGCAGGGCCAACGCCACGGCGGCGCCTCCGCTGCTGCCGCCTGCGCTTAGTTGCGGGTTCCATGCGTTGCGGGTGGCGCCAAACACCTCGTTAAAGGTGTGTGATCCCAGCCCAAATTCGGGGGTGTTGGTTTTGCCCACAAAAATCGCGCCCTGAGCCCTAAGCCGAGCCGCCACCAAACCGTCTTGCGTCGGGTGCAGCGGGTGCAGCGCCAACGAGCCCATGCTGGTGGGCAGTCCAGCCACGTCGCTTAAGTCTTTAACCGCCTGGGGTATACCGTGCAGCCAGCCGTGGTGTTCGCCGCGTGCCAAGGCTTGGTCGCAGGCGCGCGCCTGCGCCAGCAGCGTGTCGCCGTCCACCAAACTCACCAGCGCCAGGTGTGCCGGGTTGTAGCGCGCGATTTGTGCCAGTGTGGCGCGCATCCATTCTTCGCAGCCAATTTGACGTTGGGCAATGGCTTGGCTTAAAGCCAACGCCGAGTTGTTAGGGATATCCATAATCGGTGTGGGTGAATTTAAGTGGCATAGTCCGACCGAGCGGTTGAATTATCGGACTGTCGCGGTTCAACCTGTCTTTTTATTTTCTCACCATCCAAAAAAGGAGAGCCCATATGAGGCGTCGAAACTTGGTTTCACTGGTTGCCGCGGTTGGCTTGGCTGCCTCCATGCTGGCAACCCCATCCATGGCCGACGACAAGCGCGTGCTGCGGGTGGTTCCGCACTCCAACTTAAGCGTGCTGGACCCGATCTGGACCACCGCTTACATCACCCGCAACTACGGTTACATGGTGTACGACACGCTGTTTTCAGAGGACTCCAAGGGCCGTATTCGCCCACAAATGGTGGACACCTACACCTCAAGCGCCGACCTTAAAACCTGGCGGTTTAAGCTGCGCCCGGGCCTGAAGTTTCATGACGGTGCCAAGGTGACCAGCGCCGATGTGGTGGCGTCTATTAAGCGTTGGGGTGCCAAAGACGCCTTTGGCGGTGTGCTCATGGCCAACGTCGACAGCTTTGATACACCCACAGAAGATCACTTCGTGATCAAGCTCAAGAGCCCCAGCGGCATCGTGGTTGATGCCTTGGGCAAAGTGTCGTCCAACGTGCCTTTCATCATGCCCGCGCGCTTGGCCAACACGCCTGCCAACGAGCAAGTTAAAGAGGCCATTGGTTCGGGTCCGTACAAGTTTGTGGCCGACGAATTCGTGTCGGGCTCCAAGGTTGTGTTTGAAAAATTCGCCGACTACGCCCCCCGTACCGAAGCCGCCGATGGGCTGGCTGGCGGCAAGGTGGTGAACTTTGACCGGGTTGAGTGGGTCATCATCAAAGACGCCGAGACCGCGGTGAACGCGCTCAGGGCCGGCGAGGTCGACATGATCGAGCAGCTGCCCTTCGAGAAGTACTACTCGGTGAAGAAGATGGACGGCATCAAGGTTGAGGACTACTCACCCGCCGGTTTGCAGTACATCCTGCGCTTTAACCACACCTTGCCCCCGTTTGATAATGTCAAGGTGCGTCAAGCGGCCATGATGGCGCTGACGCAAGCGGCGTTTATCAAGATTCAGGTGGGTGTGCCCGAGCTTGGACGCCTGTGCCGCAGCATGTATCCGTGTGGCACCGCTTACGCGGATGAAAACACCGGCTACTTCACCGGCAAAGCGCAAATCAAAAAGGCGCGTGCCATGCTTAAAGAGGCTGGCTACGACGGCACGCCGATTGTGCTGATGCGCCCCACCGATTTGTCGGTGATTGCCAAGATTCCGCTGGTTGCCGAGCAGCAGCTCAAGCAAGCGGGCTTTAATGTCAAGCTTGAGCAAATGGACTGGGCCTCTTTGGTGGCACGTCGTGCCAAAAAAGACCCAATCGGCCAGGGCGGCTGGAACATCTTCCTAACCGCTTGGAACGCCGCTGACATTGCCAGTCCGCTCACCATGGCTATGTTCAACGTCAAGGCCGAGGGCAAGGGCTGGTTTGGCTGGCAAGAAAACGCCGAAATCGAGTCGTTGAAGCAAAAATTTGCGGCCACCACCGACATGGGCGAGAAAAAGAAAATTGCCTCAACCATCCAAAAAATTGCGTTCGACACCGCGTCGCACGCACCACTTGGTCAGTACCGCAGCCCGGCTGCGCTGCGTGACAATGTGGTAGGCTTGCTGCGGACGGCTGGCCCCCCGGTGTTTTGGAACATGCAAAAGAAATAAGCCGCACAATTTTCGTTAGCATGGCTCGGGTGCGCGAAAAGGATATGTAAGGAGAGGGAGTCATGCTGAATTTTTTGGTGCGCCGCCTGCTGGCGGTTGTACCGGTGTTGTTGGTTGTGTCGCTGGTGGTGTTCCTTATTCTTAGGCTCGCCCCCGGCGACCCCGCCGCCGTTATTGCCGGCAACAGTGCCACCAACGCCGATATTGAACAAATCCGTGCCGCCCTTAACCTAGACCGGTCATTGCCCGTGCAATACGGCTTGTGGCTGGCCGATGTGGTGCGCGGTGATTTGGGTTACTCGTACTTTCTTAATTTGCCGGTTACCACTTTGGTGGAGCAGCGGGTCGAGCCCACCTTGGCGCTGGCCTTGGGTACCTTGGTCTTTGCTGTGTTGTTGGCGGTGCCACTGGGCACGCTGGCGGCGTGGCGCATGGGCGGCTGGCTGGACCGGGCGTTGTCGGTGCTGTCGGTGGCGGGTTTTTCGGTGCCGGTGTTTGTGGTGGGCTACGTGCTCATTTATCTTTTTGCCATGCAACTCGATTGGTTGCCGGTGCAGGGGTATCGGTCATTCGCCGAGAGCTCACTGTGGGATTGGGCGCGCCAGCTGCTGATGCCGTGGTTTGCGCTTGGCATTATTTACATTGCCCTGATCGCGCGCGTCACGCGTGCCAGCGTGTCGGAAGCCCTAACCGAAGACTACATACGCACCGCCCGCGCCAAAGGCTTGGGCGAGTCAGCGGTGCTGCTGCGCCACGCTTTGGCCAACGCCGCGGTGCCCATCGTTACCGTGATCGGCATTGGCGTGGCCTTGCTTATTGGTGGAGTGGTGGTGACCGAAACGGTGTTTGCCATTCCGGGTTTGGGCTCGTTCACGGTAGACGCCGTGCTCAATCGCGACTTTCCGGTGATTCAAGGTTTGGTGTTGTTGTTTGCGGTGTGCTACGTGGTGGTGAACCTGCTTATCGACCTAAGCTATCTTGTGCTCGACCCCCGTATTAGGTACTAGCCATGGATTCCACCGCCAAAAAATTATGGGCCAACGCCTCGGTGCGTTTTGGTGTGCTGGTATTGGGTTTTATGTTGCTCATGGGGTTGGCCGCCCCCTGGTTGGGCACGGTTGACCCGGCCAGCATGGATTACAACCAAGTCAATACCGTCGCTGGAACCAGCGATGTGTTTATCAACGCTGACGGCGACGAAATCGAACACACCTTTTGGTTTGGCACCGACCATTTTGGCCGCGACATATACAGCCGTGTGGTGTATGGCGCGCGCGTCTCGCTTATGGTGGCGGTATCGGCGGCGGTGCTGGCGCTGTTGTTTGGCTCTGTCATTGGGATGTTGTCGGGCTACTTTCGCGCGTTTGATATGGCGCTTATGCGCGTCATGGATGGCTTAATGGCGATCCCGGCGATTTTGTTGGCGATTGCGCTGGTGGCGGCCTTGGGCGCCAACGTCGCCACGGTGGTGGTGGCCATTGCCGTGCCCGAAATTCCTCGTGTTTCGCGCTTGGTGCGCTCCTTGGTGCTTACCTTGCGTGAGGAGCCTTTTGTAGAAGCGGCGCGGGCTTTGGCCACCCCCACACCAGTGATTTTGTGGCGCCATATCTTGCCCAACGCCATGGCCCCGTTGATTGTGCAAGGCACCTTTGTGGCGGCATCGGCGGTGTTACTTGAAGCGATTTTGAGCTTCTTGGGTTTAGGCTTGCCGCCCGATATCCCCACCTGGGGCAACATCATGGCCGAAGGTCGGGTGCAGTTCAGTGAGTTCCCGGGCAACGTGCTTTACCCCGCGTGTTTTTTGGTGCCCACGGTGTTGGCGCTCAACCTGCTGGGCGACGGTCTGCGCGACGTGCTAGACCCCAAATTTGCCAAGCGGGGAGCCTAGCCGTGGAGCTGACGTTACAGATAGATGATTTATCGGTGGCGCTGCCGGCAGGGGCCGACCGCGCCCACGCGGTGCAAAACATCTCACTGACCATTGCCCCTGGGCAAACGCTGTGTGTGGTGGGTGAATCGGGCTCGGGTAAGTCGGTTATGGCCACCACGGTCATGGGCTTGTTGGCGCGTGAGCTGCGGCCGGTGGGTGGGCAGGTGATACTGCAAGGCGAGTCGCTGTTGCAGGCCAGCGCCTCGCGCCTGCGCGATTTGCGCGGCAAAGCCATGGGCATGGTGTTTCAAGAGCCCATGACGGCGCTTAACCCCGTCATGACCTGCGGTGAGCAAGTCGACGAGTTGCTGCGCACGCACACCTCGTGGTCGCCGGCGCAGCGCCGCACCGAGATTGAGCGCGTGTTTGCGCGGGTGCGCCTGCCCGAGCCACAACGCATGTATCGCAGCTACCCGCACCAGCTCAGTGGTGGGCAGCGCCAGCGCATTGTGATTGCCATGGCGGTGATTCTTAAACCCGCGTTGTTGATATGCGATGAACCCACCACCGCCCTCGATGTCACCACACAAAAAGAAATTTTGGGCTTGATTGCCGAACTGCAGCGCGAGCAAGGCAGCGCGGTGCTGTTTATCACGCACGACATGGGGGTGGTAGACGAAATCGCCGACAACGTGCTGGTTATGAACCAAGGCGAGGCCGTGGAGTCGGGCACACGGCAGCAGGTGTTGCAGTCTCCGAGTCAGCCTTACACGCGCGATTTGCTTGCTGCGGTGCCGCGGCTCAAGCCGCCGCCGGCGCGGGTGCTGCCACAGGGACGGCAACTGCTGCGCGCCGAAGCGGTAAGCAAAACCTACGTCAGCCGTGATTGGATGGGCCGCTCATCCAGCACCCACGCCTTGCAAGACGCCAGCGTGGCGGTGCAACAGGGCGAAACGGTGGGCATTGTGGGCGAATCGGGCTCAGGCAAAAGCACCTTGGCGCGCTGCATCATTCGCCTGATCGACCCCAGCGCCGGCAACATTTGGTGGGAAGACGACGACGTGGCCGCTCTGTCTGAGCGCCAAATCAGGCCGCTGCGGCACCGGGTGCAGGTGGTATTTCAAGACCCCAACCGCTCGCTTAACCCGCGTCGCACGGTGGGGCAGTCGATTGTGGAGGGCGCCATTAACTTCGGTGCCAAACCGTCTGAGGCTTGGCGCTTGGCCGAGCAGCTCATGGGCCAGGTGCGGCTACCGCCCGAGGCCCTTAGCCGCTACCCCACCCAGTTCAGCGGTGGGCAACGGCAGCGCTTGGCCATTGCCCGTGCACTGGCGTGCAAACCCAGCGTGCTGGTGGCAGACGAGGCGGTGTCGGCGCTGGACGTGAGCGTACAGGCGCAAATTCTGCTGCTGTTGCGCGACATTCAAGCCGAGCTGGGTTTGGGCATGCTGTTTATTACCCACGACCTGCGCGTGGCCGCCCAGTTGTGCGATCGCGTGATCGTGATGCACCAAGGGCAAATTGTGGAGCAGGGCGCAACCGCTGCGCTTTACGCCCAGCCGCAGCACGCTTACACGCGCCACCTTTTTTCATCGGCACCCGGTGCGGGTGCGTTGCTGCACGCACCTTTGGTGTAACCCATTACAGGAGCCTACGATGCGGGTATTGGTTGCCGGATTCCAGCACGAAACCAACACATTTGCGCCCAGTTTGGCCGACTGGGATGCCTTTAACAGTGGCGAGGTGTTTCCCGCGTTCAGCCGGGGCACCGCCATGCTTGAGGCATTTACTGGCGTCAACATACCGATTGCGGGCTTTGCCAAAGAGGCCAAGCAACACGGCTGGACCCTGCTGCCCTCGGTTTGGGCGGGGGCCACGCCTTCTTCGTATGTAACCGAAGAAGCCTTTGAGCGAATCGCCAAGGCCATCTTAGAAGACGTTGACAGCGCCGTGGCCGACGGCGGCTTGGACGCGGTTTACTTGGATTTACACGGTGCGGCCGTGGCGCAACATGTGCCCGACTGCGAGGGCGAGCTGTTGGCGCGGGTACGGGCGCGGGTGGGCCCCATGGTGCCCATCGTGGCCAGTTTGGATTTGCACGGCAACATTACGCCGCGCATGCTTGAGCAAGGCGACGCACTGGTGGCATACCGCACCTATCCGCACGTTGACATGGCCGTAACCGGCGCGCGCGCTGCCGCGCTGCTTAAGCGGCGCCTGCAACTGGGACACCGCTTGGCCACCCACGCCGTGCGACTGCCGTATCTTATTTCGCTGAACGCTCAAAGCACCTTTACCGAGCCGGGGCGCACGCTGTTTGCCGCCTTGCCTGGGCTGGACGCGCAACACCAGGCGTGTGTGAGTTTTTGCCCGGGTTTTCCGGCGTCAGACTTTTTTGACTGTGGGCCCGTGCTGTGGGCCCACGCCGATACCCAAGCGCAGGCCGAAGCCGCGGCCTACGCTTTGCAGCTTATGGCACAAGACCCTGCGCAATGGCAGGTTGAGCTGCGCGAGCCCGAAGCCGCCATTGAACACGCCATGGCATTGGCGCAAGACGCCAGCCTACCGGTGGTGGTTGCCGACACCCAAGACAACTCAGGCGCGGGCGGCGACAGCAACACCACCGGCATGTTGCGCGCGCTGATTAACACCGGCGCAGGCCAACGTTACCCCGGGCAGGTGGTGGTGGGCATGGTGTATTGCCCAGACAGCGCGCGCGCGGCGTGCAAGGCTGGCGTGGGCGCACAAATTGAACTGAGCGTGGGTAAGTCAGTGCCCACTTTTGCCGGGCCATCCGATCCGCCGGTGCAAGGCATGTACACAGTGCGCGCCGTGGCAGACGGGGTGTGCCGCTTGGTCGGCCCCATGATGACCGGCCTTGAGCTGCACCTGGGCCCGAGCGCTTGCGTTGAAATCGACGGCGTGCTGGTGGCGGTGGTAAGCGGCAAATCGCAGCTGCTTGATCGCGCCATGCTGCGCATGGTGGGTGTGGACAGCGATGCCATGAAAATCGTGGTGGTGAAAAGCTCGGTGCACTTTCGTGCCGACTTTCAACCCAACGCCAGCCACGTGTTGGTGGCCAAAGCCATTGGCCCCATGGCGGCCGACCCCTCTGAGCTGCCATTTGTTCACCTCAACCCCAACACCCGAACCAAGCCATGAACACCGATCTCACCCAATGCAGCGCCGCGCAGTTGCTGAGCTTGTATCGCAGCGGCCAGGCCTCGGCGGTGGAGGCCACCCAGGCGGTGCTCAAGCGCATAGAGCGAACGCAGCCGGTACTCAACGCCTTTTGTTTGGTTGACGAGGCCGCCGCCCTAGAGCAAGCGCGCATCAGCGAGGCCGCGTGGCAGCAATGGCGCCAAAACGGCACCCCAGTGCGTGCGCTTGAGGGCGTGCCAGCGTCGATTAAAGACCTGATTCTTACCCGCGGTTGGCCCACCCTACGCGGCAGTCGCACCGTTAACCCCGATCAAGTGTGGGATATCGATGCCCCGGTCACCGCGCGTCTGCGCGAGGCGGGCGCCGTGCTGTTGGGCAAAACCACCACCCCCGAATTTGGCTGCAAAGGCGAAACCAACTCGCCGCTCACTGGCATCACGCGCAACCCATGGGACCCCAGCAAAACCCCGGGCGGCTCCTCGGGCGGCGCGGCAGCGGCAGCAGCGGCGGGCTTGGGGCCATTGGCGGTGGGCACCGACGGCGCAGGCAGCGTGCGTATTCCGGCGGCGTTTTGCGGCAACGTGGGGCTTAAGCCCAGCTTTGGTCGGGTACCTGCTTACCCACTGTCGCCGTTTGGTTCGGTGGCGCACTTGGGGCCGCACACCATGAGCGTGCACGACGCGGCACTGATGCTCAACGTCATAGCCCAACCCGACGCGCGCGACTGGACATCTTTACCCTACGACCCTCGCGATTACACCGTGGGCTTAAACGACGGCGTGCGTGGCCTGCGGTTGGCGTATTCACCCACACTGGGATACGCCAAAAATGTTGACCCTGAAATTGCCGCCGCGGTTGAAAAAGCCGTGGCCCATCTTGCGGCCTTGGGTGCGCACGTGGAGGCCGTTGACCCCGGATTTGAAGACCCGCTGGAGATCAGCATTGGTTTGTGGTTTGCAGGGGCACACAGCGTGTGGAATGGCCTAACCGATGCGCAACGCGAGCAAACCGACCCCGACTTTGCGGCTGAAGCCTTAATGGGTGAGCGCCTAGACCAACGTACCGTGCAAGACCTCACCATGCGGCGTGGCCTGCTGGGCTCGCACATGCGGCAATTTATGCAGCGCTACGATGCGTTGCTCACCCCGGCGGTGGCGATTCCCGCCTTTGACGCCCGACCAGCCGGCCAGCAGCAGTGGACAGACGATGCCATGCTGGGCTGGACCCCGTTCAGCTACCCGTTTAACCTTACCCAACAGCCGGCCATCAGCGTGCCGTGTGGCTTAACGCAAGCGGGCCTACCCATTGGCCTGCAAATCGTGGGACGCATGTTTGACGACGCCATGGTGTTGCGCGTGGCGCGCGCGTATGAGTCGGTGCACCCGGTGCTCCGGCCGGTGCTGGCTAACCTGGAAAGCCGCTAGGCTGGCTCAAACGCTACTTCGCTGGGCACGTGTGGGGCAATCCACCAGCGTTTGGCGGTTACGTTCATGATCACCCCGGCCACACTCTCTACCCGTTGCTGCGGGGGCAGTGCCGGGTCGGGGTGGCGGCAAATACTTAGCAAACCATCGCTTTGATCGCGCAACACCTGCTGCAAGGTTTGCAAATCGTGTGGCCCGTTGGCGCCCTGCGCATTGGCTGCAGCCAACCGTGGCGCACTGGATAAGCTTTGCCCCATGGGCGCTTGATGCGGGCTTAGGGTATCACACAAAAAGTGGTTGGTGTGCGTCATCACGCCATTCACGGCGGGCCACTCGGCCCAACCGGCGGGCGCCAGTTCAAAGCTCACCACCTCACCCAGCGCGTCGGCGCATGGGATATTGGATGACGCACCAAACCCAATCGAGTGTGCCGTTGCCAGCCTTTGTCGGGCTTGGGCCACGCTGTCGCACTCGAGCAACTCGCGCAGCATGATGTGCACCGGTACCCCGGGCTGCGCGCCATCAGCCACCGAGCGCAAAATATTTAAACCAATCGCCAGCCCAGCATGGTTGTAGCCAATCTTGGCCAACATGCCGGCCTCGGTCAGGGTATGAATGGCGGCGCCATTGGCGGTGGTGGTGTGCAGCCGCACCAAGGCGTCACGCTGCACGCCAAGCCAATCCCAGTTTTGTGCCAGCCATACGTCGCCGCCAACGCTGGCCTGTGGCGCCACACCAATGGCGGTGCATTCACCGTCGTCGGTGGCCGCGCCCAAATAGTTGGGCGGCAAAATTTCGGTGCGGCAGTTCAGCGCGTAAATGCTGCCAGGGGCTTGGCCGCAACCGTCGGCAATGCCGTCCATTTCGTCTATCCACGCTGGGTTGAGCGCGCCAATGGCGTCGCGCAGTGCGCTGGCGCGCGCGCAGGCTTGCGCCCAGTCAATGCCGCAACTGGCAAACAACTGGGTGTAGTTGGCTAAGCTCAGGCCAATTTGTGTGGCCGCCTGTTGACCGTGCAATTGCCCACGCGCCTTAGGGGTGGGGGCGGAAGTAAGGTTGATTTGTTTAAACATACCGCATTTGTAACACGCTTGGCCTGGGTTGGGGGGGCTTGGCTACACTGCCGGGGTGGAAAAAAATTACATCACACCGGCGGGGTTGGCGGCGTTGCAGGCCGAGGCCAAACAACTGCTGCACATAGAGCGCCCGCAGGTGGTGGAGCGCGTGGCCTGGGCTGCGAGCAACGGGGATCGGTCAGAAAACGGCGACTACCTTTATGGCAAGCGCAGGCTGAGAGAAATCGATCGTCGGGTGAGGTTTTTAACCAAGCGGCTGCAATGTGCCGTGGTGGTAGACCCCGGCGTACACCGCGGCAGCGACCAGGTGTTTTTTGGGGCCACCGTGACCTACGCCGATGCCAACGGCAGCTTGCGTACCGTGACCATTAAAGGGGTGGATGAAACCGACAGCCTCAATGGCGAAATCAGTTGGGTTTCACCGGTGGCGCGCGCCTTGCTGCGCAGCCGCGTGGGCGACAGCGTGCGGCTGGATACGCCCGAAGGCCTGGTGACGCTGGAGATTGAAGACGTGCAATACCCGCCGGCTTAGGCGCGCCCGCGTCCGCGCTGCACGCGCAGCACCTGGTGTGTGCGGCGCAAGCCGCGCATCACGCCCGCCAAATGCGTTCGGTCACGCACCGCCACGGTAAGGTGCAATTCCATTTGGTCGCGGTCGGCGCCCATTTCCACGTGGGTAATGTCAACCTCGGCATGGTTCAGCGCGCTGGCAATACGCCCCAACGCCTGCTTGTGCTGTTGCAATACCACATGCAATTTGCAGTCAAAGGTACGGCTGGGTTCGTCGCTCCATTCCACTGGCAAAAACCGTTCGCGGTCGCGATCCAGCAAGCGCCTCACGTTTTGGCATTCCTCGGTGTGCACCATCAAGCCTTCGCCGCGCCCCAGGTAGCCCACAATGCGGTCGCCCGGAATTGGGGTGCAGCACGGCGCGTAGTGCACCGAGCTGCCTTCGCTGCCGTCCAGCGTGAGTACGCCTTGGTTTAGGTGGTCTTCACTGGGTAAATCGCTGGCAAAGCGCGCCCGCGTGAGCAGCAGCATGTCGGGAGCGTGCCCGGCCTCTACCAACAAAGCAGCAATTTTTTTGGCCACCATGCCAGCAATGCGCTTGCCCAAGCCCAGGTCGGCCAGCATATCGTCGGTGGTTTTGTTGCCGGCAAAGCGCAGCACCTTGTCCCAAAGCTCTTGTGTGTCGGCGTCCATGGGTGGCACCTGCGCCACCCCTTCGGCACGCAAAGCTTGGCGAAGCATTTTTTCGCCCAACCGGCGCGCCTCGGAGTTCGCCATGGTTTTTAAATGGCTGCGTATGTTGGCACGCGCTCTGCCGGTTTGCACAAACGACAGCCACGCTGGGTTGGGCGCCGAGGAGGGGCTGGTCATCACCTCCACCACGTCGCCGTTGTGTACCTCGGCACGCAGCGGCACGGTGTCGCCGTTGCGCGTGGCCGCTACAGTGGTGTCGCCCACGTCGCTGTGAATCGCGTAGGCAAAATCCACCACCGTGGCGCCACGCGGCAGCGAAATAATTTTGCCCTTGGGTGTGAACACATAAACCGAATCGGGGAACAAGTCGATTTTGATGTGATCCCAAAAATCGGCGGCGTCGCGCGATTCGTGTTGAATATCAAGTAGCGACTGCACCCACTGCATGCTGGTGTGGCTGCCTTCGCCGGTGGGGTCGGAGGCTTTGTACAGCCAATGCGCCGCCACGCCCGACTCGGCCACCACGTCCATGGCGGCGGTGCGCAGTTGCACCTCAATGTTGATGCCAGCAGGCCCCACCAGCGTGGTGTGCAGCGACTGATAGCCATTGACTTTAGGAATCGCAATGTAGTCTTTAAAGCGCCCAGGCACCGGCTTATACAGCTGATGCAAGCAACCCAGTGCCACGTAGCAGTCGCTGAGCTTGGGCAAGATCACGCGAAAGCCGTAAAGGTCATTCACCTGAGAAAAGCTCACATGCTTGGCGTCCATTTTGTTGTAAATGGAGAACAAGGTTTTTTCGCGTCCCAAGATATCGGCTTTTAGGCGTTGCTTGCGCAGCACCTTGTGCACCTGCTCGGTAACGCTATCTATCATGTCTTTACGCCGCCGCCGCGCCTTGGATACGGCTTTGTTTAGGGTTTGGTAACGCCATGGGTGCAGGTGCGCAAACGCCAAGTCTTGCAGCTCGCGGTAGGCTTCGTTTAAACCAATGCGGTGCGCAATGGGGGCATAAATTTCTAGCGTCTCGCGCGAAATGCGCGCCCATTTGTCGCGCGGCATGCTGCCCATGGTGCGCATGTTGTGGGTGCGGTCGGCCAGTTTGACCAATATCACCCGCACATCTCTGGCCATGGCCAGCAGCATTTTGCGAAACGACTCGGCTTGGCTGGCCTCGCGCGTGTCAAACGCCAGTTTGTCTAGCTTGGTTAGGCCGTCTACCAAGTCGCCCACTTGGGAACCAAACCGCTCCACCAGTTCGGGCTTGGCCACGCCGCAGTCTTCAAGCACGTCGTGCATCAGCGCGGCCATGAGGGCCGGGGCATCCAGTTTCCATTTGGCGCATTGCACCGCCACCGCAATGGGGTGGGTAATGTAGGGCGCGCCGTCGTGGCGCCATTGGCCTAGGTGGGCCTCGTCGGCAAAGCGGTAGGCGCGCCGAATGTCGTCAATGTCTTCGTTGGGTAAATAGTCCAGCGTTTGCAGCAGCGCGGCAAAGCTCGCCGCAGCCGCCGCGTGGGTGGCGTCGGGTGGGGCCGCCACGTGGGTTGGTTTTTGGGTTTGAGCAGGGACCGGCGAAGACATACTTGGGTACTTTATACCGCATCGTGCCCGGCTCGAGCACAAAAAAACGCCCCGAAGGGCGTTGCAGCAAGTGGCGGGTGCCTCTGGCCTGGGTTTAAACCGGCACCTTTTTAAGCATTTCTACGCCAATTTCGCCGGCAGCGATTTCGCGCAGGGCGGTAACACCTGGCTTGTTGCGGCTGTCAATCCGGGCAGTGTGGCCGGCGTTGAGCATGCGGGCGCGGTAGGTGGCGGCCAGCACCAGCTGAAAGCGGTTGGGGATTTTGTCAAGGCAGTCTTCAACGGTGATCCGTGCCATGTGGGGCTCCGCAAAAAGTGGGTTAATTCAGACCAAGTGCGGCAAAGGTGGCGTGCCGCAATCGTTTTTGTGCCTCGTACCGCAGGCGCTGCGCTTGAACAATGGCTTTTAGGTCAAACAAGGCGCGATCAAAAACTTCATTGATTATAACGAAGTCAAAGCGATGGGCGTGCGCCGCCTCGTCTTGGGCGTTTTGTAGGCGCAGCTCAATGGTGCTGGGGTCGTCTTCGGCGCGGCGCAGCAAACGGGCGCGCAGTTCGTCCCAACTGGGCGGCAAAATAAACACCAGCACCGCGTCGGGGAACAGGTGCTGAATTTGCAGCGCCCCCTGGTAGTCGATTTCAAGCACCACGTCCATGCCGCTGGCGATGCGTTCGTTGATCACCAAGCGCGAGGTGCCGTAGCGATGGCCGTGTACGTGGGCCCACTCTAAAAACTCTTCGCGCGCGGTCATGGCATCAAAGGTGGCGTCGTCTACAAAAAAGTATTCGCGCCCGTCCATTTCTTGACCGCGCGGCGCGCGCGTGGTGTGCGAAACCGACGGCGTGACACGCGCATCAAGCTCCATAAGGGCTTTAACCAGCGAGCTTTTGCCCGCGCCGCTGGGCGCGGCCACCACATAAAGGTTACCAATGGATTGTTGGGGCGAGTGCGGTGCTGACATAAGCAATCTATTCGATATTTTGAACTTGTTCGCGGATCTGTTCGATCACGATTTTCATTTCCATGGCCACCCGGCTTAGGGCCAGGTTGGCGGCTTTGGACCCTAGCGTGTTGGCCTCGCGGTGCAGTTCTTGCACCAAAAAATCCAGTCGCTTGCCGTGGCCGCCAGGGCGTTGCACCGCCTCTTGCATGGCTTGCAGGTGGGCATTGAGGCGGTTGAGCTCTTCGGCTACATCCACTTTGATGGCGTAGGCCGTGGCCTCGGCCAGCACACGCTCTTGGCCTACGCTTGCGCCTTCGGTGCCGGCCTGCGCCAGCGCCTCGGCCATGCGCTGCTCCCAGCGTTGGCGCTGGGCTTGCAAGGCTTGCGGCATTTCTTGCTCGGCCTGCGTGGCCAAGGTGTGCAGCTGTGCCATGTGTTGCCCAATTACCTCAGCCAGGCGCTGGCCCTCGGCCAAGCGCGCGCTTTGCAGCTGCGTTATGGCTTGCTCGGTAAGCTGCAGCAGCAGCGCCTCGTTGGGCGTCCAGTGGCTGGGGCCGCTGGTTAGCGAAAGCGCCTGCGCTACCGAAAGCGGCGTGGCCTGCGGCAGCACGGCTTGCACCTGTTGCTGCAGTAGCAACAGCTGTTGCAGTTGAGCGCTGTCGGGTGCGCGTGGCCCTTGGTCGAGGCGGCAAAAGCCGCGCAGTTCAAGCTTGCCACGCTGCACGTGGCGGCCCAGTAACTGGCGCATGGGCAGTTCCACGGCGCGCCATTCGTCGGGCATTTTGAAGGTGATGTCTAAAAACCGGCTGTTTACCGCCCGCAGCTCTATGCCAATGGTGGTGCCGGCGCTGTTGGGGGCGGCGCACTGCACGCTGGCGTAGCCAGTCATGCTGTAGACTGGCGCGTTTGGTTGGGCGGGCGTGGATGCTGCCATTGCCTATTATGGCGCGGCGCGGTGGCCCACTTTGCATGGGTTAAGGATTGGGTTATGTATTCACGCTCAGACGCGCGCGCGGCCAATGCGCTGCGCCCGGTTCGCATACAACGCGCCTTTACGCGCCACGCCGAGGGCTCGGTGCTGGTGGCCATGGGCGACACGCAGGTGCTGTGCACCGCCTCGGTAGAAGAGCGGGTGCCGCCCCACAAAAAAGGCAGCGGTGAGGGCTGGGTAACCGCCGAATACGGCATGCTGCCGCGTGCCACCCACACCCGGGGCGCGCGCGAGGCTGCAAAAGGCAAGCAAAGCGGCCGCACCCAAGAAATTCAACGCCTGATTGGCCGGTCGTTGCGCGCCGCGGTTAACTTGGCGGCATTGGGCGAGCGCACCATTACGCTGGACTGCGACGTGCTGCAAGCCGATGGCGGCACCCGCACCGCGGCCATCACCGGGGCCTACGTGGCCCTGGCCGACGCCGTG
>Ga0181599_1002345_pt1 | contig 17092 bp, 29 predicted proteins | sample 041ome_3_FD_148658 | JGI IMG/M metagenome (GOLD analysis project Ga0181599, IMG submission 148658) | Coastal salt marsh microbial communities from the Groves Creek Marsh, Skidaway Island, Georgia - 041405US metaG (spades assembly) | ecosystem: Environmental > Aquatic > Marine > Intertidal zone >...
CGCAAACATGAACCAACCCTTTGAGGCATAGTCATAAATACGTTGTGCCAAATCCAGATCCCCATAGCAGTAGGCCACTGCCGCACGAGCGAAAGCCTGCTGAGGAGACTCTTCATGCTCAAGCATATAGTAGTCACGCATGAGCGTGCTTGCTTGATCACTAAGGCGACTGTCTCTTTCATAATCAATCGTTATCCCAAGGTGTTGAGTCATCGAAATCATTCTCCAGTGTATCTTGTTTTTCTTCAATGCGATCAGTGAACCGATCTACCAAGTCAGCAGAGGTAATTTCTAATGTTTCCATCACAGTTACCTCGTCTAACTGCTTGAGTTTATCCTTAATTTCTTCAAGCGTGAACATCTATTTTACCATACTTCAATCAATTTGTCAAGGTAATGTTTGCACTTTTGCAAGTCTAACACACCGCCTTTGTCCTGAAAGCGAGCGATGTATTTGATTACATTGCCCATTAAGAATCCCTTGAATTGCTCCTCAGTCATCCACGCTTCCATTGCTTCCCAAGGCTGAATATCTTTGTTGGTGTAGTGTGCGCCACCTAGTTGATATTCATTCGCCATTGAACTTAGATCAGGCATACCTCTCCCTCAAGTAATTGATTGACACTGGCATCTCATCGAATGCTCCGTCTTTGACTTCGTGCAACATCCATATACCAGACCATGATCCGTTAGTCTGCGGTGTCAAGTAGTCCTCATCATGTTGATAGAAGATACCTGCAAAGAGTCCTGTGATACGTCGCCCATCAGCGCGTCTTGCAAAGCTGATCTGCCGATCTTGAACGTGACCCATCACACAACTCATGTGTTGCTTAGTCAATAGCGCATTGGAGCTACTCACTGGTCTTCCCATGACACCAGATACAAAGTAATGGCTATAACAAACGCCATCAATAACCACTGGTTGTAAGAATCCATGTACTTCCCACCCCATCTCTGTCAGGTTAAGATCACTGAACGACATCAACCCTTCTAGTTTAGGGTCTGCTTCAATCGCTCTCGCAATCCTGTTCTCATGGTTACCTAACGTGAATACAAGACGAGGCTTCCATAACTTTTCTTTGTTACGTCTGAGCCGCTTCTGTTCCTCCTTGATAGGCTCCAAGAATGTTTCCATTGCTTCGATGCCAGAGTTAATATCGTTGATGTAACGACGACCCTCAAATGATTTCTTACCTACGTCATACGTTGACAGACTAGGTAGATCAAAGTGATCTCCGATGTGTATGATGACATCAGGTTTCTTCTCAACGGCATATTGTCCTGCCCATCTCAGGTGTTCAATCGGATGTCCCGGCTTCACTTGAGTGTCAGGTATGACCATGTGCTTCATTTCTGATTCCTCAGTAACTCAAAGAAATGCTCTGCATCCACTACGACGAGAGGCTTTCTTCTGTTTTCTTTAACAACGACAAGTGGCTGTGCATCACCTCGATTGTTGCACTGGTCAACAAAACGATAGACTCCAACTCTCGCAAGGCTTTTGCATTCGACATCATACGAGAAAGACTTGCGAGCCAGAGGGCTAAGTTGAACGTCAGAACCACTAACACCCATACTGGTTGATCGAACATCATCATTCTCCAGATGCGGAAACGTCTGCAAGATCTGCTCCGCTGTCCACTGTTGTAGTTTCCTGCCCTTTGCTTTGGCACTCTGTGTCTTCATGCGGCGGTTCCCATAACTGATTAGGATAGCGTTGAAGGAACAGCAAGCGTCCGTTCTCTACTGCTCTTTCAACACTGCCTAACTTCTCAACGCAGATGTCAAACATTTCCTGTTCTGATTTGCCTTCCAATAATTTCCTTGCTTTGACCGGGCCAATGCCGTCAACACCAATGATGTTGTCGATCCTGTCTCCAACAAGAAACTGCATATAAAAGTTAAGCAACCCTTCCTCTGGTTTGATGTAGTATTTGTTCTTCTTCACAAAGTTGTAGTGCCATCCCTGCACTTGGTCAAAGTCTTTGTCAAGAGAAACAATAATGGATTCGTCGCCTAGTGAGGTTGCCGCAATAGCGATCTCATCATCAGCTTCATTCCCATCAGATACTACACCATTCCATGAGGCAACAAGGTAGTCCCGCAAGAGATTGATATGCACAGGCTTCTCTTTCTTACGGTTTCCCTTGTACTTTTCAGTGACGGCAACGTCATGACGGAAATTGGTTTTACCAGTGAGGTAAGTTGTCCACTCTCCGCAATCAAGATCATGCATCAACATATCTTCTAAGAATGATGCCATCGTTCTGATAGCAACATCCTCAGATTCTTCGTTGGTTGCAAAGCCTATGCGATAGCACAGGATGTCACCGTCAATCAGGGCAATCATAACGTATCTTCATCTACTAGATCAGATACATCCACACCCTCTGACTTGTACTCGTTCAGGTCTGTGACGACCATCTTCACGATGCCAAGAGAGATACCCTTCTGTCCTGTCGGAGACTTCCAACCATAAGGCTTAACCATGAGGTTAGCTTTAGAGCCGTTGCCTACTTTAACAGTAGCGGGAATCACTTCACCGTTCTTGTCGTAAGGCTTGATCTCGTACATCGAGGACTTACAAGTGACAAACGCATTGCGGTCATCTTGCTTGTTACGAATCTGTACGCCTGTCTCTTCGATCTTTGCAATCTGATCGTCAGTTAGGTTAGACAAATCAACCTGAAACTTATTGCTAAGTTGGTTGCGCTCGTAGAGGAACGGCCAGTACAGTTCCACATTCTCTAACTTAAATACTTCACTCATTACTTTTCTCCTGTAAGGAAGTAACTATATTATAACACACTTAATTAATGTGTGTCAAACCATGTCTTACCTATTTTACTTTCGGCATCTACTGGGCATCGAAAGCCCAAGGTAATCCCTGCTTTACGGGCAGAGTCAACCATGATTGACGCAACTTCTTCGCCATAGCGTTCCGCTGTTTCAATCTGGATTTCATCGTGGACGAACGCAACTTGTTTAACAGGCAACTTTCGAGCCTTGAAGGTTTGGTGCGCTTCGATACACCATTGCTTTGCGATAATAGCACCGCAACCTTGTAGTAAAGTATTGAGGGCGGCGTGTTCAGACCTGACCAGTATTCTTCTACCGTCCAACCCCGGCACATATCCTTTGTTCGCCACTTTCTGTACTTTTTCCATGAGCTGTTTGAGCTTAGGGGTGTTGCGATAAAAGTTATCGAGAGTCCTCTTAGCTTGCCTTTGATTTGTATCCAAGATCGTTGAGAGCTTTCCGATACCACACCCATATAACAGTGCGTAAACCATTGTCTTCGCAGTCGGCCTAGCGATACCTGCGGCATCAGCATTCTTCTGATGGATATCCCCATTCAGTAACTCCTCTGTCCAGTCTGGATCTTGCATATAATGAGCGAGGCATCGTAGCTCTATGCCACTAAGGTCTGTCCCAACTAAAACATTCCCGTCAGTTACCCCCCATAACGCCCTACATTCAGCTCCATACTCACTGTTGACACTAGGGATTTGTCCCATGTTTGGTTTCTGATGTGTCATACGTCCAGTCACAGCACCATTAGTAATGACCCTGCCGTGTACCCTACTGTCCTCCTTGACGTTATCAATCCATGATTCAAGTAGACCCACACGCTTCTGTATCATCAGGTACTCAGCGATTAACTGCGCTTCAGGTAAATCAATAGCCTTGAGTGTACCTTCATCAACTATGATAGTGCCTTTCTCAGTCGTCTTAGTAAACTTAACGCCACGTTCCTGAAGACGCTGTGCGATCTGTTGCCTTGACCCCACATTGAATACGGTAACTCCGTCTTTGAGACGCTTGCCTGTCTTCTCTGACCAACGCTCTTCCACAATCGGAGGAAATATACTTTGCAAGTGGTCAGTAATAAAAGCCATGCGATCCTTAAGCGTAGCCAACAAAGAGATAGCTTCTTGTTGATTGAGTTTAAAACCATTGTCTTCCTGCTTCTTCATGATGAATGCAATGTTATGCTCTAGGTCTACACTATTACCGTAATTTTGTAGCTCTCGTGTCAACTTAGAGTAAAGCAAAGATGTTACATGAACGTCCTGCTTACAGTATGCGATCATCTCCTGTGTTAGACCACCGTCAAAGTCAGTGAAGTCGTCCTTGAAGTCACCGAGTCTTTCAGCCCATGCACGCAGGCTATGCCCACCCTCCAACTGTGGATTCCATAGCCGTGACATGACCAGTGTGTCTCTTACTTTGCGTAGTGGGATTGTTACACCCCACACTCGTGACAGTACCGGGCCATCAAAGCCAATGATATTATGCCCAACAATGATGTCGTGTGAATTGATTAGTTGTTGTAAATCATTCGCATCTGTATACACGTCACCGTTGCAGACACAGCACCATATCTTATCGTGTGCAAGGTTGGTCTCAATGTCGAGTACCAATACCTTCATACAGTTAATGTACTCATATCGTTCAGCTTATGCTTCTTTAAAAACTTACGCATACCGTAACCATAGTCACGTTCTTCACACCTGTCAATAAATTCTTCTTTCGTTACCCACCCTGCAATATTAACAGAGGTTTCGTCGTAACTGCCGTAAACAAGAACAGCGAGATCAGATTTAAACTTATCAAAACTATCAAAAATTAAGTCTCCATTTTTATATGTAGACAACTTTACATCGACAGTCCGCCCGTCAGGAAGTGTGTAATCAATTCCATCATCTGCGTACACAGTTACATCGGTAGGCTCAAGATTGTAAAGTTTTGCAAATGCTAACTCACCTCGAAAGCCCATCTCGTTACCTTGTTCTCGCTTCATTTTTTCTGTACCTTCTTTAAGTCGAGGTCTTGCTCCTTGACTTCGACAGATGTTTACAGTTTCTTCTCCTTTACGCTTACACTCTGCCATATCTTGCGCAGTAAATTCTACTGTAATCATAACTCGTCCTCATCAATTGTTTCTTTCATACGGCCAGTGTCGTGGCTGTACAGTAGATTACAAGCAGGTCCGGTGATACCGCAGAAACGGTTCTTCAATACTCTGACGCGAGTCGTGTTCCGTTCCTTGATATCCTCAGCCTGTCCGTTACGTTCTAATCCTATCACCATGTCACTGAGCTGTGCAATAGATCCTGATCCACGTAACTGAGCCAGAGACGTAGCCGCACCTTCTTCATGTCCCTTCGATTCAGGACGCTTGAGATGTGACACAACAATCAGTGCAATGCCTGTCTCTTGTACAAGCATACGCAACTTGGTCATGATCTCGTCTATTGCTTTGCGCTCATCACCACTGGCTTGAGCAGACACCACGATACTAATATGATCGAGGAATACATAACTACACCCCAGTCCTTTGGCAAGATACCGTACTCGACTAATGATGTTATCAACACTGGTACTACCAAAATGATCGAACAGATATATACGGTCAGTGCCGAGGGTCTCCAAGAAAGCATCTTCTTTTTCTCCGATAGTTGCATCGCAGTCCGGTAGATGCAAAGGTTTGTTAGCCGCAAGCGACATGATAGACAGCGCAGTCTTTCGCACTGACTCCTCCAAGAACATCAGACCTAGGTTGTCCTCTGTCTTGTTCAGTACACTCCACACAATCTCTCGCACAAACTGAGACTTACCAAGTCCTGAACCTGCTGTGATTGTGACTAGCTCACCCTTACGTAACCCATAGGTCAACTTGTTCAGCCCTTCAAAAGGATACGAACAGTCGGACGGTTCAATAGGGCGTAGCACTTCTTCCAGTAATGACGAACCGACAATGATGCCGTCAGGTACGTGTTGATCTGCTTGCCACCATAGCTCCCGGAATGTACCGTCTTGTTTGGTGCTGAGATAATCACAAGCATCCTTCATCTCTGCCTTGTGCTTGAACACCTTAGACTTGGAGCCAAACAACTCCGCCACTTGAGCTGAAGCACGTTTACCTGCCTCGTCACCATCAAAACAAATCACGATAGTGTCAAAGGAATCGAGCCACTCATACTGTGCTTGCACGTCCTTCAGTGCAGACGTAGCACCGTTGCGGATAGAGACAACAGGAAACTTTGAGCCTGTCATTTGGTATGCGGCCATTGCATCGAACTCGCCTTCAACGAGTGTCACAAACTTACCGCCTTTGCTGAACAAATTCTGACCAAACAATTGAGCTGACTTCCAATCACCGTTGATAAAGAAATCCTTGTCAGGTGTCCGAGTCTTTGTTGCGACTACCTTGCCTTGGACATCAGTGTATCCAAACTTGTAGTCTTTACCATCAAATAGACACTTGTATGTCCGCGCAGTCTCCGAGCTGATGCCTCGATCAAGGATCGTCCGGTATTGAGATGTGTCAAATAAACTGGACACACCCGCCTCTAATACTTTTGCTTGCACCTTAACCTCCGTATGGGTTGGTGTACTTTCTTGCGATGCAGTGAACGCTTCGCAATTAAAACAGAATGATGAGCCATCTTCGTTGTAAGACAGCGCATCACTGGAGCCACAATCATTGCATGGTTGGTGCGTCTTGACAAATGGCACGCTCATTCTCCTTGTATGTGTTTGCTAACAACAACAAAGCATACGCTTCTTTTGGATCATTGCAATAGTCAGCCATGCGGTGCAGGGTCTTCAACAATCCATGCTTGTAAATCACTTCGCATATTGAAACAAACGCTTCATGCTCACGCATCTCTGTCAACGCCAGTTCAAACTCAACATTACTCTCAAACATAATCTTGTCCATAACTTAATCCTCTAAAGAGATAACTAAGTATAATAATAATTTATATGCTTAGTTAATAACTTAGTAATCAGTTTAGCATGAATCATTATCAATGTCAATAACATCATGCACCGTCATCAGATCAGCCCTATCGAGAGACTTCACATCATCTCTGATTGTCCCATAACAATCGTTGCAAAGATCGAGGAAGTCCTCGTAAGTAGCTGATTTTCTTGTTGATTCAAAATCAGTTAAGACTTTGTTGCAGGCTTGACATCGCATTGTTTACCCCAAGGTTTTGTGATCATCCAATGACCACAGGGTATCACACCATGCCACTCTTTGTCAAACGTGTGACGTGACACGACACGACCTCCTTCACGCCTCTCAAGATTGTACTTCTCACGATAGCGGCTCGCAAACTGACGTATCGAATTGACACTTTTGTTTAGCTTCTTTGCTATCTCCATCGCTGTGTAACCTTCGCCCCACATCTCGATGAACGTCGCCAGATCTTTGTCTGAATATTGTTTCTTCCAACTCATTTCCTAAACCTCTTGAGCCAACACTTCGCACAATAAAACCAGTGATCTTTCTCCACTGCATCAGCAGGGCAACCACACTCACTACACTTAGGTCTGTCCATCAGTAATCCCCTATGTCTGTGTCCCAGTCTTTCATGTCTACGTTCATATACTCCTCATGCACTGATCTCAGTAACACTTTCATGTCGATCAGGTTTCGGTACGTATCGTCCAACCGTTCATCATCTAACAAATGCGTCTCGTCGAGTGCTTCAATCGCTTGATCAACGTGTAACGCGGCATGGCTTATCGCCCTCAATGTTTTATCAGTCATACATCGCCTCCGATATCATGTTATGCCCTATAATATTTGCGGCAGTGCTGAGACGCTCGTGTAGGCAATCAATCTGCTTTTGCTTCTGTCGTATGCGTTCGATTGCTCGATGGATAATATCGTGTGTTATTCCTGCGTGAGAGCCTGCAATAGTCTCCAACGCCTCAAATATTTCTTCGTCTGTAAAGTATTTCATTTCACTTCCTCAACTATTGTTTCGATCACATCAATATACTCTTGATCGTCCGGCCATACGTCAACCGTCGCTTTGCAAGCCTCTGTTTCGTTGTCAGCTTCGATATAGTACCGAACCTCAACAACCCATCTCTCCGCCACACAGTATTTTTTACTCATCATCATTCTCCAGTATGTAGGTATAGCCCTGCTAACGAACGTCGCTCACAGGGCTTTACAATGCGTCTCAGGCTACTTTCTCACGGTACTCAACAAGTTTCTGCGTGGTGTACTTCAAAGACACCATCACTTGATCGAGCGTCTCTGACTCTGTGTTGCCAGTGTCGTGAAGTATCGCCATCGCCTCGTTCAGTAAATCCAAAACCTCCCCTGTTTGTTTGTCGATCAACCTATTGACCCTGATTCTATTGTCATACCTGATTGTCATCATCTTCCTCGTCCTCCTCATACTCAATCAAGATTCTCAGATAACCGTAATCATCCGTCAACACTTCATAGTTTAACTTTTCCAGATATTCAAACAATTCACTCCTGTTCATCCGATTACTCCTCACCATCAATACCAAACAACCAAGCCATGAATCCACCGAATCCCAAGACTAAGCAGAAACCGGCAATGCCTGCTATTGTGAAAAACAATCCTTCCATTAGTACGTCTCCCCTAGTAGTTCGTCCATCGCTTCCCTGATTTGGATCAGTGCATATTCGACAGCGTTGTTTGCGTTGTCAAGTGCTACGCTGTCATGCTCCTGCGTTTCAATCAGTGCGTCCCCTGCTTCGTTGAGGCTCTGACGAGCCTCTCTGAGTGCTGTTAGAATTTGTGCATTTGTCATAGCTGAATCTCCGCTAGTTCGTTCATCAATCGGTCTTGTTTGACCAGTCCAATGTGTATTTTCTTGAACTCCTCGATAATGTCTCGCAACTCTAGGTCAACATCTGTCAGCTCTGCCGCCTCTAAATGACCATCGTGTGCGTCTGCCGCTAAGGTGTCCAGTTTTTCTTCCAAATCAATCAGATCGCATAATGCGTTTTCAAAGAAATTCATTTTAACTATGCTCCAACATTTCTGTATATTGTTCGTCGATTAGGTCAAGGATTGTATCCGCGTCCCACTTTGTCCCGTCTGGTGTTTTAGCGGGTAAGTCTCGCAACATTTCATAAACTGCTTGAGTTTTTGTCATGTGCATATAAACAACCAGTTCTACTTTATTTAATAACAGGTTGTAAAAACCTTCATCATTATTCAACCACAATGCTGTGTTCCATTGCTCTTTTGTTTCGTAACCGTTTTTCATGGTGCTTCCTCCAGTGTTAGCTTCCCAAGACTCCAGAGCGAGGGATTCTCTGGAGTTTCGGCTGTTAGCTAGACAGCCTCGTCAGTTGGGGGTTGATCATGCTCCGTAAAGCACTCGCCCTGCGACCCACTGGATCACTTCACGCATTGTTCCCTCGTGTGCGTCCCTTTGATCGTCCTCTGATTCGAGATCCCAGACAACCCAATCAGTTTGCACAGACTTCGGTTGTGTTCCACGTACAATATGAAAGCGTGTGCGGTTGTCCTTTGCATATTGGTGAACGCCTAATTTATCAACAAAGAACTCCTGAAAACGTGGGGTCTCGTCGATAGTCTCAAATGTTGTCCATGTAGTCATGTTGTATGCTCCTTGCCCCTTGCGGGGCTTTTTTGGTTAGTTGTTCAATGGTAGACCAGTTTTGGGATCAAGTCCAAGCCTTGCCGCTTTTTTGTGGCGTAGCTTGCGGAATCCCTTTGGAGCTGTTGGTGAGATCACCAGTTGTTCTTGCTTCACAGGTCTGACCGGAATCAAACAAGTGATGCGGTGTCTTCTGCCCTCAGTCCAATCAACTACCTGCCCTTTGCGTATTCCTATCGCATGGTTGCAAGTGGTTGCGTAGAAGTTCCACGCCGCATAGCCGCAACGCTTTAACGCTTTGCCTATGTTGTTCGGTGTTAGATGTTGAACTCCAATCGACTGTCTCAGCCTGTCGAGTTCGTGATGTGGCAACGGCTCCGCATTGTCCTCCGCTTTCAACATTATGTTGATTTTGCGTTGACTCATTCCTGCCCGTGGCCGCCTTCCGAATTGCTTGCAGATCGCATGGGCTTCCTCGTATGGGATTTCACGGGTTACAGCTAATGCCTTCACCGTACAATCTGAAGTTTCGCGCAGTGCGTTGCTTGCTTTCAATAGTTCATCAAATGTGATCATGTACTACCTCTCGGTTTCCTATGGTTTGTGGATTCAGTCAGTAGCCCGTTGCTTCAGGCTACTGAGTCAACCCACAAGGGGTTGTGCGATTGTTCCATCCTTTGACTCATGCCCACACTATGAAACAGGGAGTGCGTTTTGAGTGTTCCTAAAGATCGTCTGAGCGTACTTGGTAACCGTCTGATGCCTAGCCATCTCTGATGACCTTTCCATCTCAACCGGAAGCCTTTGGTACTGACTCACAGCAATTGCCGCATGACGTACTAAATCGCAAACATTCAATTCTTAAAGATCACGTCGAGTCGCTAGGGACTCCGCCGCTGAGGGCTTCTCAACGACTTGCTGAGATACTTGCAGGTAGCGTGCCAACTTTTGAGCCTCAGTGTTTATGCGGGTTGTAGCGATTGCCTTAGACCTAAGTCGTAGTGCGAATGTGTTACCTGTTACGTTTGGTAATACTGTTGGTGTTACTGTGGGTAACAGTGGTTTGTGCAGGTGCGTGAAAGTTGCAGACAGCGTGCAGGGTTTGTGGAGCTGTCGGTGTAGGTGTCGCTGATAGGTGCTACCTAGACACTCACACATCGACTAGACAGATTGGTGCAGGCTCCATCGTGATAGGTTGAAACGGGTGTGCGTGAGCTTTTCTACGCAGGCAGGCGGCGCGCGATAAAGAGGGCGGGGGAGGGGCTATGCGCTACATTATTACTATAGGTACTGCTCAGACACAAAAAAGAGTGAATTTAGAATTTAGTAAATAAGAATAATTCGCATTAACATTTGCAGTGATTTACTACCTATCATTTAGTTATAAGTATATTGTTTTTATAACTAAAAAGTGCGTCTGCGGAGATGCAGGACTCCTGAAACCCGCTGAAGTTAAATGGGGAGAGTAAGAATCTGCACTGTTTGTACTGAAAAGACTTGACAAATCCTAAAAAGTATGCTACAATATATGTACTTTAGAGATACGAAGGCAACCTATGCACCTCTTAGCATAACTTCCTTCAAACATTCTAACAGAATACGAAGCATTTATTATTTTTAAATACTAAGATGCAGAGTTAACGACTTAGTAACTACATAGAGTACAGCAATGACTGAGAATACTCAACCGAAGAAGCGAGGAAGACCCAGAAAATCCCTTGTTGAATCGAAGAAAGACGGCAATCGAGGGCAACGGGGTAGACCACCCGGCGATGCATCAATCATTAACGAGTATAAAGCACGTATGTTGGCTTCTCCGAAGTCGCAAAAGGTGTTAGATTCAATCATGGATGCCGCGTTGAATGACGAACACAAGAATCAGGCGGCGGCATGGAAGTTGTTGATGGATCGGATGTTGCCCGTCAGTTATTTTGAGAAAGACAAAAACAATACTGGGCGTTCTGCTGTGTCTATTACGATCAAAGGCGTAGGCGGCGAAACAATTATTTCAAATGACGAGGACATTATTGATGTTACCCCCGAATCTGATTGAAAAAATCAAGGAAGACCTTGTTAAGCACGAAGGGTACGTCGCTGAAATCTATTTATGTTCTGAGAACTATCCTACTTTTGGTATTGGTCACATGGTCACTGAAGAAGACATGGAATATACGTGGCCTGTGGGTACACCAGTGACTGATGAACGTATCCTCCAAGTATTTCATGACGATTGTAATGCCGCGTGTACTGATGCCAGTGCATTGTTTCTAAACTTTAGCTCACATCCTGAGAATGTACAGCGTGTGTTGGTGAACATGGCGTTTAATCTAGGGCGTTCACGCTTAGGCAAGTTTAAGAATATGATTACTGCTGTCAATGAGGGGAACTACTCCAAGGCCGCAGATGAGATGGTGGATTCAAAGTGGTATCGTCAGGTCAAACGCCGTGGCGAAGAGCTTGTAGAGATTATGCGTGGAGCTTAATGTTGAGTTGCTTCCTTGGCAACAGGAAGTCTTTAACGATCCAACACGATTCAAGATTGTAGCGGCAGGTCGGCGTACTGGTAAGTCTCGTCTAGCCGCATGGCAGTTGATTATCTATGGATTGCAAACAAACCGTGGTCATGTGTTTTATGTTGCACCGACTCAGGGGCAGGCCCGTGACATTATGTGGTCTACTCTGCTCGAGTTAGCGCATCCTGTTATCAAGACATCCCACATTAACAACTTGCAAATCACTCTCATTAACGGTTGCACTATCTCACTGAAGGGTGCTGACAGACCAGAGACAATGCGTGGTGTATCCCTGAAGTTCCTTGTGATGGACGAATATGCGGATATGAAGCCTAGTGTATGGGAACAGATTCTACGTCCTGCGCTTGCTGACCAGAAGGGCGAAGCCATGTTTATTGGCACACCGATGGGGCGTAACCACTTCTATGAACTGTATCACTATGCAGAGTTAGGAGATGATGATAGCTACAAGGCGTGGCACTTTACATCATACGATAACCCACTACTAGACCCTGAAGAGATTGACACAGCAAAAAAGTCAATGTCTAGTTATGCATTCCGTCAAGAGTTCCTTGCCTCGTTTGAAGCATCAGGCAGTGAAGTATTCAAAGAGAACTGGGTACAGTTTGATGATGAAGAACCTGAGATTGGTGACTACTACATTGCAGTTGACCTTGCAGGCTTTGCTGATATTGAATCTGCAACCAAATCTAAAAATAAAAAACTTGACCAAACAGCAATTGCAATTGTCAAAGCAAGTGAGAACGGATGGTGGGTAGCGGATATTGTACATGGACGATGGGATATCAAAAAGACCGCCAAGAAGATATTCGATGCTGTAGAACATTATCAACCAATTGCGGTTGGCATCGAAAAAGGGGCATTGAAGAATGCGGTACTCCCTTACCTCACCGACTTAATGAAGTCAAAACAACGGTTCTTCAGGGTGGAAGAGCTGACACACGGCAACAAGAAAAAGACTGATCGTGTTGTGTGGGCTTTGCAAGGACGTTTTGAACACGGACAAATAACATTAAACAAAGGCGACTGGACTGCTAACTTTCTTGATGAGTTATTTCAGTTTCCTAATGCCTTAGTGCATGATGACTTAGTAGATGCTCTGGCATACATTGACCAGTTAGCAAAGGTGTCGTACTACTACGATTACGAAGAAGACGACTTTGAAATTTTAGACCCTGTAGCAGGATATTAACATGGACTACGATCATAACACTGAAGACCCCGGCTCATTAGAAGGTTGGGTGATACACAAGTGCAATCAATGGCGTGACCACTTTGAGTCAAACTATCAAGAAAAGTTTGATGAGTATTATCGTCTATGGCGTGGCATCTGGGCTGAAGAAGATTCAATGCGTGCATCAGAGCGTTCACGTCTTATCTCTCCTGCACTGCAACAAGCTGTTGAGTCTGCTGTTGCTGAGGTTGAAGAAGCAACCTTTGGCCGTGGTAAGTGGTTCGATATTAAAGATGACCTGCAAGATCAACAAAAAGCAGACATCCAAATCTTGCGCTCGCAACTTGAAGAAGATATGCGATTCGCCAAAGCACGCAAAGGAATTGCCGAGTGTTTAATTAACTCTGCAGTTTTTGGTATGGGTATTGGCGAAGTTGTACTAGAAGAAGTTAAAGAACTTAAACCTGCAACGCAACCTGTGATGGGTGGAGAGTTGACAGCCGTTGGTGTGATGGAACAACCGCGCACCATTGTTAAGATTCGCCCTGTTATGCCTCAGAACTTTTTGATTGACCCTGTTGCTACAAGTATTGAAGAAGCATTGGGTGTTGCTATTGATGAGTTCGTACCGTTACATCAAGTAGAGCAAGCACAGGAACAAGGTATTTACTTTGACACTCCGATTGCTGTATCAGCTCCTGACACGGACATTGAACCAGACCAAGACCTAACTATCTACATGGATGATAAAGTCCGCCTCACAAAATACTATGGCCTTGTACCACGAGACTTGTTGTATGAAGCACAGCGCGAAGAAGACGAAGAAGCAGTTGAAACAGGTGAAGAAGAATCAGCTTATGTTGAAGCTGTGGTAATTATTGCTAATGGTGGTATACTTCTTAAAGCAGAAGAAAACCCATACATGATGCAAGACCGTCCTGTTGTTGCTTTCCCTTGGGATGTAGTCCCTAGTCGTTTCTGGGGACGTGGCATCTGTGAGAAAGGTTACAACGCACAGAAAGCCCTTGACACAGAACTACGCGCACGTATTGATGCATTGGCATTGACTGTACATCCAATGATGGCTGTGGACGCTTCTAGGCTCCCTCGTGGTGCTAAGCTAGAGGTACGTCCGGGCAAAGCAATCTTGACTAATGGTAATCCTGCTGAGATCCTACAGCCATTTAACTTTGGTCAGCTTGATCCAAATACATTTAACCAAGCCGCTACTTTACAGCAGATGGTTCAGATGGCTACAGGTGCAATTGATGCCGCAGGTATTCCGGGTTCAATCAATGGTGATGCGACAGCGGCAGGTATCTCAATGTCACTGGGTGCTATCATTAAGCGTCACAAGCGTACATTGATTAACTTCCAAGACTCGTTCTTACTACCCTTTGTAACTAAAGCCGCCCACCGTTATATGCAGTTTACACCTGAACTGTATCCGGTACAAGACTTTAAGTTTGTTGCTTCAAGCTCTTTGGGTATTATTGCTCGTGAATATGAAGTCACTCAGTTAGTACAATTGTTGCAAACAATGTCACCTGAGTCTCCAATGTATCCAATGTTAATTGAGTCAATTGTAGACAACATGAACCTGAGTAACCGTGAAGAAATTATTGAAGGGTTACGTCAAGCGAATCAGCCAAATCCACAACAGCAAGAAATGCAACAAATGGCAATGCAGATGGAAATGGCTCAGAAGCAAGCAACAGTTGAAAACATTCAAGCGCAAACCGCTGAGATTGTATCTCGTGTACAACAGAATCAAGTGGAAACAGAATTGCTCCCATACGATACGGTTGCAAAGTTACCAAATGAATCTGATAAAGAGTTTCAACGCCGGGTTAAGTTAGCAGAGTTGTTGTTAAAAGAACGTGAGCTTGAGAGTAAAGAAGACATGGTTGAAATGCAAATGAGGAAACAATAAGCATGGTTGTTACTAAGAAAGAGTTCCAAGAAATCATTGAACAAATGAATGGTATCTTGACAAAACTCGATGAACGCTTAAAAAAATTAGAAACTGCTCCAGTAAGCCGTACCACAAAAACTACCAAAAGTCAAGAAAAAGACTTGACAAATGAATAAAACTGTGGTATAATATTTGCATTAAACAACAGGAGAAACTCTTTGAGTCCTGAAGAACAAAAGTATTACGAAACTTATTTTGATCTGTTCATGACAGATGGTTGGAAACAATTCATCGAAGAGATCAACGACATTCTTGATAGACATCGTATAGAAGACATTAAGAATGAAACACATTTAGCGTTTGTCAAAGGTGAACGCGATGCGCTGTTCAGAGTGAGACGCTTTGAGACAGGTATCAAAACAGCTTATGACGTATTGCAAGGGCCGAAATAATGCTTAGGCGATACGATTATAAATGCACCGTATGTAACCATACAGAGGAAGACTGGGCTGACTCGTCAGACTGTGACTTCTCAACCTGTAAGGAATGCGGTGAAACATCAGTACGGATAATCTCTCCGGTCCGAACACATTTCGTAGGTCATGGTTGGCCTGATAAAGACGATAGGTGGGCTAAGGATCATGAGAGAGCCGCACGTAAATAACATTTCCATAATGGCGTTTAGCCACGGAGTTTAACAATATGGCACGTTTTATAGATGAGAGTCCCGAGTATCAACCAGAAGACGGGGAAATATTCGCTACACTAGAAGATGAAACGCAGATTCCTGAAGAGGAGCAACCTGCAGAACCTGAAGAAATTCAGGAAGCACAAGAGGAAGACATTCCTGAAAAGTATCAAGGCAAAGACATCAAAGATGTTGTCAGGATGCATCAGGAAGCTGAAAAACTCTTAGGCAAACAATCTTCAGAAGTTGGCGAACTCCGCAAAATCGTTGATGATTTCGTTAAGACACAACTAGCCACGAATAGCCCACAAGAAAAAGACGAAGAAGAGATCGACTTTTTTGCTGATCCTGACAAATACTTTGAGCATAAGTTAGCAAATCACCCGAAGATCAAAGAAGCTGAGGAAGTCTCAGCATCAATGAAACGACAGGAGATTTTTAACAAGCTACAAGCAAACCATCCTGACTTCCAAGAGATTATTCAGGATAGTAAGTTTGGTGAATGGGTCGCGGCTTCTAAGGTACGCACTGAGTTGTATCAACGAGCAGATCAAAAGTTTGAATACGATAGTGCTGATGAGCTTCTCACGTTGTGGAAAGAACGTCAAAACTTAGTGACTGAAACTGCTGAGATGCAAGAAGCTGATCGCAAACGTCAATTGAAGTCCGCTTCAAATGGCAATGCAAAAGGTTCCGGTGAAAAGCCAAGTCGTAAAGTCTATCGTCGTGCTGATATTATTAAACTTATGCAAACAGACCCTAACAGATATCAAGATATGGCGGCTGAGATTCGCCAAGCATATGCTGAGGGTCGAGTTAAATAGCTATTAGGAGATATTTACAATGGCAAACTTAACCCCCGCAAGTAACAATACCGTTACTTTAGCAAACGCGGCTACGTTCATTCCAGAACTGTGGTCAGATGAAATCATTGCGGCGTACAAGCAGAAACTCGTTCTTGCTAACCTCGTAAACAAAATGCCTATGACTGGTAAGAAAGGTGATACTCTTCACATTCCTAAGCCTGTCCGTGGCGCGGCCAATGCAAAGACAGCGGCTGACACTGTAACAATTCAACAGACTGCTAACACAGAAGTTGTAATCACTATCGACAAGCACTACGAATACTCACGCTTGATCGAAGACATCACAGAAGTACAAGCGTTGGATTCACTCCGCCGTTTCTACACTGACGATGCAGGTTACGCTCTTGCTAAGCAAGTCGATGACGATCTGTTCGCAGAGTTGTTGAACGTGTCAAACGATGCAGGTACTGCTGATGGTTCTGATGCTACTCAGTCTCACTACCAGATCAACGGTGCATCTGATGTCTTGATTGACTATGATGACTCTACTGCTCTTGAAGCGTT
>Ga0181599_1002347_pt1 | contig 17083 bp, 18 predicted proteins | sample 041ome_3_FD_148658 | JGI IMG/M metagenome (GOLD analysis project Ga0181599, IMG submission 148658) | Coastal salt marsh microbial communities from the Groves Creek Marsh, Skidaway Island, Georgia - 041405US metaG (spades assembly) | ecosystem: Environmental > Aquatic > Marine > Intertidal zone >...
TTTTAATATATTTAGTTAGTTGTAAAAATTCTTTTTCACCAATACCAAATTTATTTTCTTTTTTACCAGTAGAAATTTGACTCAAAGTTTTAGCATCTACATTTGGATTGAATCTAATACCTACAGACACAATTTTTTTATTTATTTTGGCAATTCTTTCTATTTCAAAAATTTCACTTTTTGACTCAGCATTAATCAAAAGTATTTTTTTATTAATAGCAAAATTAATTTCTTCAGAAGTTTTACCAACACCAGAAAAAACAATTTTATTAGGTTTAATGCCAGCTTTAAGTGCTTTCATTAATTCACCCAAAGATACCACATCAGCACCAAGACCAAATTTTGCAATTTCTTTAATTAAATTTACATTTGTATTTGATTTAATCGCAAAGCAAATTAACGGTGAAAAGGATTTAAAATTTTTTTTAAAATTATTGATATTTTTTTTTAACTCAAGATAAGAGTAACAATAAGATGGGGTACCAAATTTTTTAGCAATATCTTCTATTTTAACTTTATCAATTGTTAGTTTTTTTTTGATGTATTTCATTAAGCCTTATTTTTAAGGATTGTTATCTTTTCAACTTTTTGCTCTGGGTCTTTGTATTCAGGATCTCCTTTTTTTCCACAAGAAGCTAGTAAACAACAAACTAGAAAAATAAAGGTAATTTTTTTAATCATTTTTGTTTCTTATATTTCATTATCATTTTTTTGATATTATCAAAAGCGGTTCCTCCATAAGATTTTTTTGAATTTACAGAATTCTTTAAATCAAACACTTTTAAAACATCGCTAGTTAATTTTGGTTCAATTTTTTTCAATTCTTCTAAGCTTAGTTCATTGAGCTTCTTTTTCTTTTTTTCTGCTAAGTTAACAACAGAGGCTGTTTTTTGATAAGCTTTTCTGAAAGACATCGAGTGATTCTTGACAAGATAGTCAGCCAAATCTGTTGCAGTGATATAGCCATAGTTTGCAAGCTCAATCATTTTTTTTTTGTTAGGGCTAGAATTTTTTAATATTTCATCAAAAATTTTAAGACAGTTGATTAAAGTATCATTAGACTTAAATACAATTTCTTTGTCGTCCTGAAGGTCTTTAAAGTAAGATAGTGGTAGACCTTTCAAAATTGTAAGCATTGAAAATAAATTTCCATAACTACTTCCAGATTTTCCTCTCAAATATTCTAATAAATCAGGGTTTTTCTTTTGGGGCATTATTGATGACCCAGTTACAATTTTGTCTGAGAGGTTGATTAAATTAAAACCATCTGAACTCCAGATAATAAGTTCTTCTGCAATTCTTGATATATGCATCGAACAAACAGAGACACTATACAAAAAATCTAAAACAAAGTCTCTATCAGAGACCGTATCAATTGAATTGTTTGTTGGTTTTTTAAATCCAAGTTTTTTACTAGTATAATTTCTATCTATATTAAAAGAAGTTCCAGTAAGTGCAGCTACTCCTAATGGATTTTCATCTAAGCTTTCCAAATTGTTTGTAAATCTCTTTTTGTCTCTATTAAACATTTCAATATAAGCCATTAAATAATGAGCAAATGAAATAGCTTGAGCATTTTTGAGGTGCGTAAAACCAGGCATAATAGTATCAATATTTCTTTCTGCTAATTTTAATGTACTTTTAATTACTTTATCTAAATTAAGATTTATTTCTTTAGTTGAAGATTTTATCCAAATTTTAAAGTCTGTTATTACCTGATCATTTCTAGATCTTGCTGTATGAACATAACCTGCTTCTTCACCAATTATTTGAAAAAGTCTTTTTTCTATGTTCATATGAATATCTTCATACTTTTTATTAAACTCAAATTTTTTATTTGAAATTTCTTTTTCTATCTTTGTAAGACCATAAATAATTTTATTTTTAATTTTAAAAGATATTATTTTTTGTTTGAACAACATCTCTACATGAGCAATAGAACCCTGGATATCTTCTTTGTAAAGTCGTTTATCTATATCAATTGAATTTCCCACTTTTTGAAATAAAGATGATGCTTTTTTCTTTATACGAGTATTCCAGATTGCTTGGTTGTTTTTATTTTTTGCCATGATATTTAATTATAACTATTTAACATGAGATTTTTAATATTATTTATTTTTTTGACAACTAATGTCTTTGCTAATGATGTATCTGAAATAAAAAATATTGTCATTCATAAAGACCTAAAAGTCTATGATAACGTAATCTTTTTAGATAAAAATGATAAAAAGATTAATATCAAAGAATTTAATGGAAATTTACTTTTATTAAATTTTTGGGCAACATGGTGTGCGCCATGTAAAGAGGAGATGCCATCATTAGATAGACTTCAGGTAAATCAAAATTTGAGTAATTTAAAAATTTTTGCAATCAATATATCTCAAGAAAGTAAAAAAAAAGTTGATAGTTTTTTTGAAGATTTGAATATTAAAAATTTTGATCCATATTTTGACGCGCCGACAACTCTGGCAAAAACATTTACTCTGCGTGGAGTTCCAACTTCAATTCTTATTGATAAAAATGGAAAAGAGTTTGCAAGAATTATGGGCTCAATAGACTTTAACGATCAAATATTTATAAATTGGTTAAAAACTTATAATTAGTTTTTAAAAAAATAAGCAAATCCTATTAAAACTAGTATTGCTATAAATTGCAGAAGTACTCTTAGTTGCATTAGTTTATTGGAATATTTTTTGCTGGTTTCTCCTCCTTTAAAAAGAGTCCCAATCCCTAAAATTAAAACAATTCCTACTGCCAACAAAAGAACTATAGAAAGGATTTTAACAAATATTCCTGAAATCATGTAAATACTGTAGATTGTTTTAGAAAAATAAAAACCATAATTAATTAACTATGACATTTTGCCTAGATTCAATAATAATTAAACCTGAAGAAGGAAAAGAAATAAAGCATGCTATTATTTTGCTCCATGGATATGGTGGTGATGGGAAAGATATAAGCATGTTAACCTTAAACTGGAAAAGGCATATGCCAAATACAGTTTTTATTTGTCCTAATGGACATGAGACTTGCCCTATAAATCCATCAGGATTTCAATGGTTTGATCTTACCAAAGATGATACTGATTATATACTTGATCAATCAATTAAGGCTGAGGAAAAAATTAAATTATTTATTAATGAGATCAAGCAAGAATTTAACCTAAAAAATAATCAGATATGTTTATCAGGTTTTAGCCAAGGTTGTATGATGTCATTAAATGTTGGATTAACATCTGAAGAAAAATTTTCATGTATTGTGGGATTTTCTGGAAAAATAATTAATCAAAATAATTTAAAAACAAGAATTAAAAATTCTACTGACATTTTATTGATTCATGGTGAAGCAGATCAAGTTGTACCCTCAACACATCTTTTAGAAGCAAAAGATTTTTTAATTAGAAACAATGTTGATGTTGAAACACTTTTGATAAAAAATTGTGATCATCATATTCCTATGGAAGCTTCAAGTACAGCTCTTAATTATATTTTAAAAAAAAATTAACATTCCTTATTATTGATAAAACTGTTTAAGTAAGTTAAAAATACTTAATGAATAATTTTATTGAACAAAATGTTTCATTAGAAAAGTGTCCAGCATTAGTTCTTAATGCTGATTATAGACCATTAAGCTATTATCCTTTATCTTTATGGTCATGGCAGGATACAGTAAAATCAGTTTTTTTAGATAGAGTGATAATTGTTAGCAATTATGACAGAGTTATAAGAAGTCCCTCGTTTGATATGCAATTACCAAGTGTTATTGCATTGAAAGATTATATAATTCCACAAACAAGGCCTAGCTTTACAAGATTTAATGTTTTTTTGAGAGACAAGTTTTCTTGCCAATATTGTGGAAGTGGTGAGGAACTAACTTTTGATCATTTGTTGCCTAGATCAAAAGGTGGCGAAACTAATTGGGATAATGTTGTAACAGCATGTTCTGCTTGCAATGTAAAAAAAGGTGGTAAATTATTAAAAAACTCAGATATGAAGCTTAATCAATATCCTTACCGTCCCTCAACTGAAGATCTGCATAAAAATGGTAAAAATTTTCCACCTAATTATTTACATAAAAGCTGGATGGATTATTTATACTGGGATGTTGAGTTAGAAGCCTAGATTTTTTCAGAAATATTTATTGCAATTTTTGAACCTGTCTTAATAATTTTGTCTAATAAAAAGTAAGGACCTTTTTTTGTGGCACCTTCATCGTAAGCTATATCTTTATGATTTATCTCATCTTGTCTAAATTTTGTAATCTTCTTTTTTAAGTCTTTTTCGTTAATATCAAGTTGATTAATTTGATTTAAATAATGTTTATCTATAACCTCTTCGACAGAAGCAGTGCACAGCATAGCAGCTTTTTTTCCCAATAATGTAGAGCCGAACCCTAAGCCAACACCTAACAAATCCCATAACGGTAAAAATTTTGTTGGTTGAATATTTCTTTTTTTAATTTCATTTTCAAAAAATTCACAATGTTCCTTTTCATGCTCTTTCATATCTTCAATAGTTTTTTTAAGATTTTCATCTTTTACAAAAGTATTTAAAGCTAATAGTTGTCCTTCATAAATCTTGATAGCTCCTCGCTCTCCAGCGTGGTCAACTCTTATAAATTCTTCAATTTTTTTTTTATTAATTTTTGTCATAATTAAAATAAATTTTTCCAGCACCAAATGTAATTAGTATAGATATTAAAATATTATAGCTTGTAAGAGATAATCCAAACATTTTAAATGTTACATCTTTGCAGCTAACACTTTTTTCTTGTAATTGCTTTAAAATTTCTTCTTTTGACAATAAATTTGATCCACTTTTTAGGTCACAAACTAACGACTCTTGAATCAAACCTTGTTCAATACCCAAGTGATATAACGATAATACAGTACCAAATAAAAATATAATTGTTAGAAAAAGTATAAAAAATTTTTCAAATTCAATAAATTTATAATTTAGTAAAATTACTATTATCGCTAAAAAATATGGAATTCTCTCTAATATACAAAGATTACAAGGTTGGTGACCAAGAATATATTCTATAAAGAATGCGGATATTAAAGCAATAATACTGATTAAAAGAATAAGCTTTATTAATAAATTTTTACTGTTTTTAACCATTAAATTTTAAAACTAAATATACAAATACGAATATTATAACTATAAAAATTCCTATAGCAGTAAACCATTTTGATCCATGTTTGTTCATATATTCAGTAAATAATTCTCCAAATTTATAAGATAAAAATGCAACAATAAAAAATCGAAGGCTTCTTGAAATTAAACTAACAATTATAAAAACTGGCAGATTGAAAGCAATTAAGCCACTTGCTATAGTGAAAGCTTTATAGGGCAAAGGTGTGAAGCCTGCTAAAAAAAGTATACTTAACCAAGCAATAAAGCCATTTCCTTCTGACATACTTAGTTTTAAATTTTTAACCTTATCTTCATAATTATAAAATTCGATAACATACATTGCAAAATCAGAAAACAGGTAGCCAATTAAATATCCTAAAATACCTCCTAAAACTGAAAATATAGATGCTATTAAAAATATTTTAATAAACTCTTTTTTTTTAGCAATTACCATTGGAATGATCATTGCATCTGGTGGTATTGGAAAAAATGAACTTTCAATAAATGATACAAGACCTAGATAGAATTTTGAACTTTTATGTGCAGCTAAATTTAAACATTTCTTGTAAAGTGTTTGAAACATTTTTTGGTTTTAATATAAATTTAGTTCTTATACTATTTAAATATAATTAATTAAATATAAGGGGCGAATGGCGGAACTGGTAGACGCGCACGACTCAAAATCGTGTTTCGCAAGAAGTGAGAGTTCGATTCTCTCTTCGCCCACCATAAAAATATGAATTTAGATAAATTAAACAACCTAATAGAATTGTTTTCTCATCAAGCAGAAAAGCAAAATAAAGAAAGCATTTTTTTACAATGGCTAAATCCAAATAATAAAAAATCTTATACATGGGGTGAAACACAAAAAAATATTTTAAAATTATCAAAAATTATTAGAGAAAATATAAAAGAAGGTGACAGATGTCTTTTAGTTTCAGAAAACAGACCAGAATGGTTCATTTCAGATATGGCAATAATGTTATCAGGTGGAATTACTGTTCCTGCTTACACCACATATACAGAGGATGATTATAAATATTTAATTGAAGATTGTGAACCTAGCTTACTTATAGTCTCAAACAACGAGCTGCTAAAAAAAATAAATAATACAATTAATGAAAAAAGATTTATTAAAAAAGTTATAACATTAGATGAAGTTAATAACGTAATTCATGATTTAGATATAATTAATAAAGATAAATATCTTGATTATAATCTCATATTAAAAAATGATTTATTAGATGAAGATAAAATTCAAAATGAAAAATTAAAAAGAACTTCTCCTGCTTGTATAATTTATACTTCTGGAACCGGAGGAAATCCTAAAGGAGTAATCTTAAGTCATGGTGGAATTTTAAATAATCTTGTAGGAGCATGTGAAATCATGAAGCCATTGTTTAGCTCTAGGCCTGTATTTTTGACATGGCTTCCTCTATCCCATTCCTACGAACATTGTGTGCAATTTGCCCAGATAGCTGTAGGGGCAAAGGTATTTTATGCAGAAAAAATAGAAAAACTTTTAGAAAATATATCTGAAGCAAAACCAACAATTATGACAGCTGTTCCAAGATTTTATCAAAATCTTTACAACAAAATAAATATAAATTTAAAAAAACAAACTGGTTTTAAAGCAAAACTAATAGAAGAAACTCTACGGCTGGGTAAGAAAAAATTATTAAATCAAAAAATGACTTTTTCTGAAAAATTACTCAATTTGATAGTTGAAACATTAGTTCGAAAAAAAATAAAAAAACAGTTTGGAGGAAATTTAAAAGCTTTTGTTTCTGGTGGAGGTGCACTGGATCAAGAAATAGGAGAATTTTTGAATTCAGTTGGGCTACCTACTTTACAAGGATATGGTTTAACTGAAACATCTCCAGTTGTAAGCTGTAACCCCATACATAAGATAAAAGTAGAAACTGTTGGTCCACCTTTTAAAGGAAACCAGGTTAAAATAGCTGAAGATGGTGAAATTTTGGTTAAAGGTGAAAATGTAATGTTGGGATATTGGAACAAAAAAGAAGAGACTGAAAAAGTAATTATTAATGGGTGGCTTCACACAGGAGACATTGGAGAAATAGACCCAGAGGATGGTTATTTAAAAATTACTGATAGAAAAAAAGATATCATCGTTAGTGCTGGTGGCGATAATATTTCACCAGCCAAAATTGAAAATATGATTACAAATGAACCTGAAATCGATCAATGTATGGTTTATGGCGATAAAAAAAATTATTTGGTTGCTTTAGTAGTTCCTAGTAAAGATTTTTTACACGAAAAAGAAAAAATTAATAATGTAATTGAAAAAATAAATAAAAAGTTAACTTTATTAGAAAAGATAAAAAAAATTCAATTAATAGATGAAAATTTTTCTATAGAAAATGGTTTAATGACTCCAACAATGAAAGTTAAAAGAAAAAAAGTTACAGAAAAATATAAAAACCAATTAGAAGAACTTTATTAAGTTGTGTTTAAAAGTTTGATTATTATCCGCATAAACATTAACTAAATTAATAAAAAAAAATTTAATAAAAAATAAAATTAAAAAAAAATTTTTACAAATTTACTTTTTAATTAAAGAATTGACATAACTTGCATAAAAAAATAAAAATATATTAATAGCGAATCAATTTGATTCGTTTAACTTAACTAGGGAGCTAAAGATGCCTAAGAAAAGAAAAAAAGCTGCTAAAAAAACTAAGAAAAAAGCAGCAAAGAAAACTAAGAAAAAAGCTAAAAAGGCTAAAAAAGCTAAAAAAAGAAAAAGATAGTAACTTACTAATCTTTACTAAAAACGCTTCTCATTACAAATTGTATGAGAGGCGTTTTTTTTATTCGTCTAAATTTTCGTCTGGATCAGCAATAGGTTCTTCAACAGGTAATTCTGTAGCAGCTGATTTTGGTGTAGAAGCTATTGGTTGAGCTTGACCACCTAAGTTTCTTTTTAAAGCTTTATCAAGTTTCTTTTGAGTATCTTCTAAAGATACATTTAAAACAATTTGAAACTCAGATAAAATTCTTTCATAAGCTTTTTCAAATAACTGTCTTTCACTATACGATTGATCAACCATAAGATCATCACCTTTGTTTAAATCTCTTACTACTTCTGCTAATTCGTAAATCTTACCAGAAGAGATTTTAGCTTCATATTCTTGTGCTCTTCTACTCCACATAGATCTTTTTATTTTTGGTTTACTTTTTAGAATAGAAATACATTTATTCACTTGATTGATTGTTGCCAAAGGTCTCAAATGTGATTGTTTGTTTACTGGAACCATCCCATTTGCTTTATCTTTTTCAAATTTAATAACGTATGTTTCTACGTCTATTCCACCTATATTTATTTTTTTAAATTCAGTAATTTGACCTACGCCATGTTTTGGGTAAACCACATGGTCTTTTATTTTATATTCTCTTTTTTCGGTTTCTTGTTTTTTAACTTTCTTAATTTCAGGTTTTACTTCATTGCTCTTTGAAATTCTAAGATTATCAACTTTTGCTTCTTCTTTTACCTCAGCAACTTTTGTTACTTTTTTTACTTTAACTGGTTTTAGTGAAATTTTTTTTGATACTTTTTTTGTCTTTTTAGCAACAACCTTTTTAACTTTTTTTGGTTTAACTTTAGCTGCTTTTTTTGCTTTAACTACTTTTGTGGAAGTAACTTTTTTTTTCACTTTTTTTTCAGGTTTAGATTTAAAGATTTTCTTTAAAATATTTTTCGTACTTATTTTGCTCATTCTTAAATTTTTCATGATCCGTTGGAGGATCTTTTTTTTCACTTATATTAGGCCAGATCTCAGAGTATTTTTTGTTGATTTCTAACCATTGTTCACTTCCAGGTTCAGTATCAGCTTTAATGGCATCCACTGGACATTCAGGCTCACAAACGCCACAATCTATACACTCATCCGGTTTAATTACAAGCATATTTTTACCTTCATAAAAACAATCTACTGGACAAACATCAACACAGTCAGTCAATTTACATTTAATACATTTATCGTTAACAATATAAGTCATTATAATTTTTCTTTTTTAATTCTATCTTTAATATCGCCCATCGTTGAGCTGTCAATGTAAAGTAAACCCGCCAAACGTCTCATCAAATTTGTTTCATAAATATCAGCTTCATTATTTGAGTAAATAATAGACCATAAGGATTCAATAATTTTAATTTTATCGGTTTCAGGTAAATTTTTTACTTCTTTTGTAAAGTCTAAAATTTGATTTGAATTTTCTTCAATAGATTTAGCATCTATAATTATTTGAGTTATAGTTTCTTTTTTAGCACCCAACTCTAAGAGAGTTTTTTTTATAATTTCTTCTTCCTTTTCAGTATAATTTTCATCAATTTTAGCAGCATAAATTAAAAGTGCGCAAGTTTTTACTAAAAAGTTTTTATCAGTTTCAGTAGAATCTTTTTTAAAAAACATTAAATTCAACCAAGGTTTAAATTTTTTAAAATTTTAAATGGATTTTCATTTGAAACTTTTTTTATTGGATCCTTTTTAAATTTTTTAATGGGATTATATTTAAAATAAGTTTCATCATCTTTATCAAATATTTTATAATTCATTTTTTGTAAAAGCTTTTTAAAATTATCTTTACTACAGCCTAATAAATTTAGCATTTCAGGAATAATTTTAATTTCTTTATTTTCTTTTGAGTTTGGCGAATTTATAATAAGCATAAATAATCTCTCCAGGATATCAATTCTTACAAATAAAGAATCAAATTTTTCAAAGCCACACAAAAGCATAAAATTTTTATTTTTATGTTCTTTATCATCCAAAAAATTCAAACCAAATGTAGGGGGCTGAACGTTATAATATTTTTGATGAAAATTTTTCCACAATAACGTTCTTAACGATACGGCTTCAGGTTTGATTAATTGATATAAAAACACATGATATCTTCCAAACTTTACACCTAAGTCTCTTAAAATTTTTCTCTCATTTTGACCAAGAGATTTTAGATATTCAGACACCTGTTCTCTTTTTAACACACCATTATTTTCATAAAGTTGATATGCCAAAGCTTTGATTGATGAGTTTTTATCCTTAAGATTTTTTAGATCAACTAAACTTTTCAGAACTAAGTTAATTTTATCTTGTATCCATTTACCAATATATTCACCAAGTTTCTGTTTTTGAATAGGTTCTATAATATCATCAACTATTAGATCAAAATGTGGATTTAAATAATCATTACCTGGAGACAATTTAGCAATAGGAAAATCATTCCAATAAATTTTAAAATCATTATTTAATTCAATTAAACCTGTATCAACAATATTTTGAATTCTTTTTTCTAACTCAGGCCCAATGGTTTGTCTCGCAGCTTTTTTTAATGACTTGATGTCAGTTTCCAAGGCTCCTTTTTTTAAATCTAGTGCTAATTTAAGTCCATTTATTTTGCCAATAAATTGTTCATCTATTAGCACGTCGTTATTTTCAAGTATTTTTGTTTTGAATTCCATGTCTTGTTTGAGGCCTCTTGCTAGAACACTTGCTCTTTTGTCAATAAATGTTTTTGTAAGTTCTTCATGAAGTCTGTCTGAAAGTCTATCTTCTAGATGTTTTGTTTTCTCGATCCAATAGTCTTGATTTTCTGTCCAATTATTTTTATTTGAAACATAAGACCAAGTTCTAACATTTGCAATTCTATTTGATAAAGAATCTACATTTCCCTCTAATTTATCAAGCTTTATTAGCTGTAATCTCATAAATTCATCCGTAATTTGCTGTTTTCCACTACTTAAATATCTAAATACGTTGCCAATTACCTCATAGTGATTGCCATATGTCTTTTTTACAAAATCTGGTATCTGGCAACATTCCCATAAAAGACTAAGCAATTTTTTATCAAAATCTAAATTTATAAGACTTTTATCTTTTAAAAAATATTTAAGAGCTTTTTCATCTTCACATTCATGAATTTTACGTAACCAGCCCATCTGAGGCTTTTCCTCTAAAGACTTAATTAAACTAAAAGGATTATTAAAATTCAAATTTGAGTTTCTCCAAAATAATGTTCTAATTTCTTCAAATTTGTGTCCCTCTATTAATTCCACATCTTCAGCTGTAATTTCTTTACAATCACCAGTAATTCCAAAACTTCCATCATTTAAATACCGTCCAGCTCTACCAGCGATTTGTCCTATTTCAGATAAATTTAATTTTCTTAATTTTTTTCCATCGAATTTTTTAAGGTTAGAAAAAAAAACATAATCTAAGTCCATATTAATGCCCATTCCTATAGCATCAGTTGCTACTAAAAAATCTACATCACCCGACTGATAAAGTTCTACCTGAGAGTTTCTGGTCTTTGGACTTAATGAACCCATTACAATTGCTGCTCCACCTTTTTGTCTTCTAATTAATTCAGCTATTGCGTAAACTTCTTCTGCTGAAAAAGCTATTATTGCTGTTTTTCTATTAATTCTTGAAATTTTTTTATGACCTGCGTATGATAATTTAGACAATCTCTCTCTATTTATAAACTCAATATCACCGTCTAATTTTGAAATTATATTTTTAATAGTATTTGAGCCCATCAGCATAGTAAGTTTTTCACCTCTCATGTTTAAAAGTCTATCTGTAAAAATATGACCTCTTTCATGATCTGCACACATCTGAATTTCATCAACACCAACAAAATCTAAATGTTTATCAATTGGCATAGATTCAACTGTGCACAAAAAATACTTAGCATTGGTTGGAATAATTTTTTCTTCACCTGTTATTAAGGCAACTTTATCTACGCTAATTTTTTTTATTACTTTGTCGTAAACTTCTCTGGCTAATAACCTTAGAGGAAAGCCAATCATACCTGACTCAAATGAAAGCATTGTCTCTATAGCAAGGTGGGTTTTGCCTGTATTAGTAGGTCCGAGAACAGCAGTAATTTTGTGTTTAGTCATTTCTACCTTTGGTGTACTTTTTTTTTAACCTACCAGATATTGTTGGTGTTAAAGAACAAAAATAGACTAAAACATGACCGAATCGGAGGGTAAAAAGTTCTCATTTTGCTATTAACTTATCTTAGATTACCATAATTAAGATTAATTCTATAATAGTTATTTAAAAATTAAAAATGTTAAAAAATTTAGTTAAAGATTTAAAACCATCATCGACTTTGCTGATAAATGAAACCTCTCGAAAATTAGAGGAGCAAGGAAAAAAAATATTCAAATTTGGTTTTGGTCAATCTCCATTTAAAGTCCCTGAAGATGTAGTTAGAGAGCTTAAAAATAATGCGCACCAAAATAAATATTTGCCAATGCAAGGTCTTTCCGAATTAAGAAATGCTGTTGCAAAATACACATCTAAAAAAAAAAATTATGATTATAAATCTGAAAATGTAATTATTGGACCTGGTTCAAAAGAGCTAATGTTTTTATTGCATATTATATTTGATGGAGAAATAATATTACCAGCTCCTAGTTGGGTTTCTTATGCTCCACAGGCAATATTGGGAAGAAATAAAGCACAAATATTACAAACGAAACGGGAGAATAATTGGTTTCCAACTGCTTCAGAAATTGAAGAAATTGTTTTAAAAGATAAAAATAAAAATTATCTGTTATTCTTAAATTCACCAAATAATCCATCTGGTCAAATTTGTGAAAATTTAGAAGAAATAGCCAGTATTGCTGAAAAATATAATCTAATTATTTTGTCTGATGAAATATATTCCGAGCTAAGTTTTATGAATAATTATCAATCTATCTCTAATTTTTGTCCTAAAAAAACAATTATTAGCACAGGATTAAGTAAATGGTGTGGAGCTGGAGGATGGAGATTAGGTTATTTTTTAGTGCCAGATTCATTAACTGAAATTAAAAATATGATTAATGTACTGGCAAGCGAAACATTTTCGGCTGTCAGTGCGCCCATTCAATATGCAGCAATTAAAGCGTATGAACAAGATCATTCAAATTATATTAATAAATCTAAAAATATTTTAGGGGCAATTGGTAATTATGTTTATGAAAATTTAAGATCAAATAAAGTTCTAATTAATAAACCTCAAGGAGGCTTTTATTTAATGCCGGAGTTTTTAAATAAAAAATTTAATTCATCATCAGAAATGTGTGACAGTATATTAAATGATACAGGTGTTGCTTTGTTACCAGGATCTGATTTTGGCTTTGAACAAACAAAAATGTTAGCAAGATTAAGTTTCACTGATTTTGATGGCCAAGAATTTATGAATAAAATTGAAGACAATCAAAAAATTGATAATGATGAAATTAATAAATTTGCACCTAAAATTGTTGAGGGTGTTGATAAGTTAAAAAAATGGTCAGAATCAATATAAAATCTAGCTATACATACCCAATCAATTTTTGTTAAAATTGTTCTATAAAAATAACGATATAGAGGGAGAAAAAATGAAAAAAATAATTACATCTCTATCAAGTGCTTTACTGATATTAGCTGCATCTTTGTCATTAACTGGTGTAGCAAAATCAGCAGAGTTTTTCACGATAGGAACTGGTGGACCTACTGGAGTTTATTTCCAAACAGGTAACGCTATTTGTAAAATGTTACACAAGTCAGCAATAAGTGCTGAACATGGAAGAAAAGGTACAGCTAAAGCTTACAGATGTACTGCACCATCAACTGGTGGTTCAAATTATAATATTGGTCAAATTGCTGCTGGAGAATTTCAATTTGGTGTTGCGCAATCAGATTGGCAATATCATGCTGTAAATGGTTCGAGCAAGTGGGAAGGAAAACAATATAGTGATTTGAGAGCTGTATTTTCAGTTCACAATGAGCCTTTCCAAATTTGGGCGAGAAAAAAAGCAAGAATTAAAGATTTTGCTGATTTAGAAGGAAAAGTAGTTAACATTGGTAATCCTGGTTCAGGTCAAAGAGGAACTATGGAAGAGCTGATGAAAGCGATGGGAGTTGATAATAGTTTCTTTAAATCAACTACTGAATTAACTTCATCAGAACAAGTAAAAGCTTTATGTGATGGAAAAATTGATGCATTTGGATATTCAGTTGGTTTTCCAAATGGTGCAATGGAGCAAGCTGCAACGTGTGCTGCTAAAGCTTCACCAATTAATCTTACTGGACCTGAGGTTCAAGGCTTAATAGATGGTGCTGATTATTATGCTCAAGCTGTAATTCCAAAAGGAACTTATACAAAGCAAAAAAAGGATGCGACTACATTTGGTGTAAAAGCTACTGTTGTAACATCAGCTGATGTTTCTGAGGAACTTGTCTATTTAGTTGTAAAAGCTGTAATGGAAAATTTTGATGATTTCAAAAAACAACATCCAGCTTTTGGATATTTGGAAAAGAAAAATATGATTAAAGATGGTTTATCTGCTCCACTACATCCAGGTGCGATCAAATATTACAAAGAAGCTGGATTAATGTAATCCAAAATCTTAATTAAATTAAAAGGCCTGATTTTAATCGGGCCTTTTTTTTATAATAAGGTATCATATTTACTATGAGTCAAAGCTTTAGTGAAAAAGTTAAAGATAAAATCAACGAAGATTTGTCTCCTACGAAAAATCTTAAAGGTTTACATTTAAAGGTTGTTGCAGCAATCGCAATTATTTGGTCATTATTTCAGCTCTGGTATGCATCTCCGTTTCCTTTTATTTTTAACTTTGGAATGTTCAAAGGATTGCCTGCAAGAGCAATTCATTTGGGCTTTGCATTAACTTTGGCATTTTTAATTTATCCATTTGTCAAAGGAAAAAAAATTTCTTTATTTGATATTTTAATTAGTTTTGTAGGTGCTTTTTCATGTTTTTATATATACTTCTTTTATGATCAATTAGTGGATAGAGGTGGGGTTCTTTTAAGCATCTCAATAGGTAATAATTTTAATTTACCCATCGAACTAATTATTGGTAGTCTAGGTATTTTAATTTTGCTAGAAGCCACAAGAAGAGCAATAGGTTTGCCATTAGTAATCATTGCCATATGTTTTCTTTTATTTTCATATTTTGGCAGATATGCACCTGAAATAATCTCTCATGGTGGACTTTCACTAAATAGATTAGTTGGTTTTCAATGGCTGGATCAAGAGGCCATATTTGGAATTCCAATAGGAGTTTCTGTAGATTTTATTTTTTTATTTGTATTATTTGGTGCTCTTCTTGAAACAGCAGGTGGTGGAAAATATTTTTTAGACTTAGCCTTTGCAATGGTTGGCAAAATGAGGGGAGGACCAGCAAAAGCTGCAATCCTTGGTTCTGGAATGACTGGTTTAATATCAGGGTCCTCAATTGCAAACACTGTTACTACTGGCACGTTTACAATTCCAATCATGAAAAAAACTGGATTTTCAAAAGAAAAAGCAGGAGCTATAGAAGTTTCTTCCTCTGTTAATGGTCAAATTATGCCACCTGTTATGGGTGCTGCGGCCTTTGTTATGGCAAGTTTTATAGGCGTCACTTATTTTGAAGTTGTTAAGCATGCATTTTTGCCAGCAATAATTTCTTATATTGCACTTTTTTATATATCTCATCTTGAAGCTTTAAAATTAAACCTTAAAGGTATGGAAGATGCAGATGTTCCAAATCTAAAAAAAACATTTTTATCAGGGCTTCATTTCTTAATCCCAATTTTTGTTTTAATTTATATGTTGGTTTATTTAAGGTTCACTGCGTCTTATTCTATTTTTTACGCAACTGTTTCTTTGATTTTAGTTAATTTAGTTTATTTACTGATCAAAAATTCATTTTCTAAAGATGCTCTCAAAATTTGGTTCAATCAAACTATCGTTGGATTTGAAAAAGGTGCATTAAATATGGTTGGTGTAGGAATAGCCATAGCAACAGCCGGAATAATAGTTGGTGCCGTTGGATCAACAGGGCTTAGTACCAATTTAATTATAGTCATAGAGTCTATTGCTAAAGATAATGTCACAATATTATTATTTTTGACGATAATATTATGTTTATTATTAGGAATGGGATTACCAACAACTGCAAATTATGTAGTCGTTGCTTCATTAATGGCAACAGTTTTAGTAGACGTTGGTAATGCATCGGGATTTATTTTTCCATTGATAGCGGTTCATCTATTTGTTTTTTATTTTGGATTAATGGCTGATGTTACTCCACCAGTTGGATTGGCTTCATATGCTGCAGCGGCGATTTCTGGGGGTGATCCACTTAAAACTGGGCTACAAGCTTTTTGGTACAGTTTAAGAACTGGTATTCTTCCAATTGTTTTTTTATTTAATCATGAACTACTTTTAATTGGAATAGAAAATATTTGGCATGCATTAGTTGTCATAATAACTTCTTTAGTAGGTATACTTGTATTTACATCAGCAACTCAAGGCTGGTTTATAAATAAATTAAAATGGTATGAGATACTTGTTTTTTTGATAATATCTATTTCATTACTTTCACCAGAATTCGTTCTTAATAAATTTTACCCAAAATATAATTACCAAGATATTAACAACATTAATTCAGTTATTTTAGATCCAAAAAAAGAAGTACGTTTTAAAGTCACTAGACCGAGTCTTTATGGTGATAGATATAAGCTATTCGTAATTGATAAAAATACTTTTGAAGAAGAATATAATCTAGAAGATTATGGAATTAATTTAGTTAAACAAAATAATAAAATTATTGTTGATAATTTAAAATGGAATGGCCAAGCTAAAAAAAGTGGTTTTGAAATGGGTGATTACATAAGTGAATTCAAGATTGAAAATTCAAATAGGCCTAGCAAGTTATTTGTTTATCCAATAGCTATTTTATTTTTATCAATTTTTGGATACTTAAATTATAGAAGAAAAACATAATTAACCACCTGGGCCTAAGTTTGAGGGTTTAACTTTTAAAATTTTCCAAACACCTGAAGCAGAAGTAATAATTTTATTATTACATCTCAATTCACAAAATAAAAATATAAGGGTGTTTGTTTTTTTAAGTATTTTGGTAAATCCTGTTATTT
>Ga0181599_1002353_pt1 | contig 17060 bp, 10 predicted proteins | sample 041ome_3_FD_148658 | JGI IMG/M metagenome (GOLD analysis project Ga0181599, IMG submission 148658) | Coastal salt marsh microbial communities from the Groves Creek Marsh, Skidaway Island, Georgia - 041405US metaG (spades assembly) | ecosystem: Environmental > Aquatic > Marine > Intertidal zone >...
CTCCTCCTCCTCCTCCTCCTCCTCCTCCTCCTCCTCCTCCTCCTCCTCCTCCTCGTCCTCCTCCTCTGTCGCATCACCGGCTTTGTCTTCGCCCTCGGCTTCGTCGTCGTACGTGGAATCGTCCATCTCCTTTCCGTCCCCAATCGCATCAACCGCGGGTGGTGGTGATGCGACTTCACCCGCGGACTTCGGCCCATCCACGGGCGCGCTCGCCGTCGCATTGCTCGATTCAACCGCAGTCTTGGGCTCAACACCCAGACCCGGCGCTGGCCGCGCACCGCTCGTCGACGCGCGCTGCCCACGCTCCGATCGTTCGGCGGCGACTGCGTTCGACGTTTGTCGCCGATTTGGGACGGACGCCATCGCCCGTGAACACCGCGCGACGCGTTCTGACGCGCGAGCGATCGGATCGCGCGTTTAGTGTTCGGCTTCTCGCGACGCGAACGCGCCAGACGAGCCGCGAGCCATCGCGCGACGGCTAAAACACGCGCGAACGCGAAACGCAGGCAATCGCATTAACTATTCATCTTGTTTTCTGTTATATCGTTATATCGTACAATCACAAAGACGCGGCGCGTCACAACGTCACAACTTCTTTTCCAACGCGAACCCGTCGGCGAGATGGTCGGCGAGCGCCTGACGCATCCAATCGTGCTTACATCGTCTCCACGCCTCGTCCGGGGAGAGCCAATACCTCGTTCGCTCGCCTTCCTCAGGCCACGTCTCGTACTCGCACTTCACCTCCATGGTGAACACGTGCGCCACGCACTTGGCCTCGTCTCCGGCGCATCCAGCCTTGACCCTCGACCTCGACACGAATTCGTACGTCTTTTCCGAAGCGCTCAGCGTCCCCGCGACACCGCCTTCTTCCATGCTCTCGCGCGCCGCGGCCTCGGATGCGGTCTCATCGAGTTCCCATCCACCCTTTGGAAAGATCAAATCCCTTCCATCCACTCTCGCGCCTTTCTTCGAGTTGAGCATGAGGACTTCGACGCCGTCCTCGCGCGCGCGCGCGAACGCGTCCGCGTCGGCGGAATCTTCCACGCGAACCTTCGTCGCGGGTCGATGACATATGCATCCAGCCACCAATCGTTGATTCACCGCGTTGTATCGCTGATTATCTCTTCCCGTGCGCGCCGCCATCGTCGACGCGGCCTCGAGCGGGCTCGAAAACGCTCGCCGCGTCGTCGTCACCGCGATCGTCGCTCGAGGCTCGGCCGGCCCGCGCGCGCCGGGGTCTGGGCCTGGTTGCGGATCCCGTCGTCTCACGGCCCGCGCCCCGGCCGTCGGTCGCCGCCGCCGTCGCGCGGTCCGGTCGTCCGCCGACGCGCCGTGGACGCCGCGCGCCGCGGAGTGGGTCGCGGCGACCGCGCCGCCCCGCCCCGCCGCCCGGCGTCGTCGGTCGGCGCGCGTCGCGGGCGTCGATCTCGAGTCGACGGACGCGCGGCGCGGCGCCGCGCGCGCGCGATGTCGCCCGCCGCGCGCGTCGCGCGGGCGGACGGACGGACGGACGACCGACGTCACTTCGAGGCGACGTCGAGGCGACGGTCGAGACGATGACGACGGGCGCGACGGCGACGGCGACGGGCGCGAGATGCGCGAGATGCGCGAGATGCGCGACGCGCGCGTCGACGTCGTACGGCGCGACTCGACGCGCGCGCGCGACGACGACGCGGGCGACGACGACGACGACGACGACGACGCGAGGGACGACGACGACGACGACGCGCGCGGCGATTCGCGACTCTCTCTCGCGCGCGCGCGCGAACGAGGGCGCCTGGCGCGGGGGGACGCGCGCGAGGCGCGCGATGACCGCGACGCGGGCGCAGCGACAGTCGAAGGCGACGGAGGAGGCGACGACGACGACGACGACGCTCGCGGGGTCGTCGCCGGCGAGGCGGAAACAACGCCTGACTCCGAAGGAGGCGCTGCGATTGGCGCTGGCGGATTTGGACGCCAGCGGGTGGTGGGCGGTGATCTCGAGTGGGATCGTGTTCGGGACGTTCTTGTTGGAGACGTATAACGTGTCGAGTTTGGGTGGCTGGGATATCCTGTACCGCGAGGACATTCCCTGGTACACGGGCATCATCTCGATGGATTCGCTGACGTCCATCGAGGATGCGTACAACTTGTTGTTTTTATTCGAACTTTGCCTGCGCGCGTACGCGGCAGATTTCAGCTTGAAGTTTTGGACGAAACCGGTGACGGTCGTCGACGTGGCGAGCACGGTGCCACCGCTTTTGGCCATCGTCGAGGTTCTCGATCGGAGCACGCCTTTTTATCGCTTTTTGAGATTACTTCGAGTGTTACGTTTGTTGCGTTTGTTAGACCGATCCACGGATTCGGTGTTGTTTGGATTAGTGAAGAGTGACAGCATGGGCGTGCAGCTTATCGGTATCGGTGCGGAGTTTGTGTGCATCTTCGTCATCGCCGCAGGCGTTGTCTACGATTTGGAAGTCGGCACGAACCCGATGGTGCACAACTTGAACGATACGTTGTATTGGGCCATCCTAACGCTCACGGGGATCGGTCAGCCGTTCGAAGTCGTCACTGCGGGAGGACGCGTGGCGACGGTGATATCTATCATCGTCGCTTTAATCGTCGTCCCGGGTCAGCTCGCCAAGCTCGCCGCGATAAGTGGCGCGGAGAATTTGCGCAAGATGATGGACGAGGACGAGGAGGAGGACGAAAACGGCTTCATTAGGATGTCAGGCACCTTTGACGAGTTGGACGAATCGATCTCGAGAAGAGGACTGTTCGATGATCGCGACTGCCCGCAATGCGGCTTGAGCATGCACGAGACAGACGCTCGTTTTTGTCGTCGCTGCGCGGCTCGTTTGCCCGAATCCGCTCCGACGACAGCCGTCTATCGGCGGTCAGATCGACCTAAGCAAGTGCGCATGATGCCCGAGGCTCAACTGCCGGGAATGCGCTTAGGCATAGACACCACGAACTCGGTATCTCGATCTATGAACGAAATTCAGAGGCAGCAGCGCCGCCGCCGCGACTGATTGATTATTTTTACACGCGCGTTGTTTATTCTTCTTTAATGTCACCTAAACCACTTTGCCGCTATCTACGTCTACGTTCGCCACGACTCGCGTCGCCACCGTCTGCGTCGCGCTTCACTTTGCTTTTCTCGCCCCCCGCGTCGACGACGAGCGACATCGCGTACGCGGCGGCGCCCGCGACGACCACCGTGCTCCACGCGTAGCCCTGCCAACGTCCCCACTTCTTCATCGCGTGTCGCCACAGCGCCGGGAGCGAGTGATTGGACGACGTCGACGCGCTCGTCATCGTCGTCCTCGCGCGTCGCTCGCGCGTCGTCTCCACCGTCGGTCGATGCGATTCGCCAAGTCAACGCCCGCCGCGCGTTCTGGCGTCGCCCCGGTCGGCATTGCGCCGCGCATCGCATCGTTCATGTCGTCCGACGATGGCTCGGCGACGCGCGCGACGAGCGAGTGCTTGACCGTGTGCGAAGACGCGGTGCGGAGGATGTCGTTCGACGCCGGCGAAGTGCGCGCGCTGTCCGGGTCGACGACGACGCCGCCGCGCACGAGCGAAGACGACGGGACGCGGCGAAGCAAATCGCCGCGACCGCCCGTCGCGCCGAAACGAGCGACGCCGCTCGCGGGATTGAGCTCGGCGCTGACGACGATGCTTGAGGCGGTGTCGCCGAAAGCGGGCGACGACGAGGACGAGGTCGGACGCGCGATGTTTGGGAGCGGCGCGAGCGGACACGCGAGGAAGCGAAGCTCTGACGCGAGTTTCGAGTCGACGACGACGAGCGAGGGTGAGGGAATCAGCGCGTTACCATCGCCAGGGTTCGTTGCAGCTCGAGGGCTAGGGGGGAAGTCGGCGTCGTTGGCTTCGTTTTTACCGGCGTCCTCGTTGTCGCCACCGACCGTGCATCGGTTCACGAGCGCGCTCATAGAAGAAACGTCGCCGCAAGCGCGATCAAACTTCGTAGTGACACCGGGGTCGGCGGAAAACACCGAAACGAGTACGGTCATGGAGAAGCAAACCAGTACAAGCGCGCCGGAGGAGCGCAGTGCGACAGCCAAGTACGCCGGCGGTTTTCCGCAAACATTCGGCGAGTTCAAGGATCAGTTTGTTACCGCGGAAAATCCTACGCCGCAGAGTATACCGCCGCCAAAATACGGTGATCAGGGAATTATTGGTGAAAAACACGTGTTGATTATGGTAGGGTTGCCGGCGCGAGGTAAAACGCACATGGCGAAGCGACTGTGTCAGTATTTACGATTTTTCCACGGTGCGAACACACGCGTGTTCAACGTCGGTGAATATCGTCGTCGAGATGCGGGCGTCGGTCAAACGGCCGATTACTTTACCAAAGAGAATAAAGAGCAGCGAATGAAGTTTGCGCGAGCAGCACTGAAGGATATGATTGACTTCCTGTTCCAGGAAGATAGCATGAGCTTTCTCGAGCAGCGCGGCGTCGACAGCGGACGCGTCGCAATCTTTGACGCGACGAATAGCACGCGAGAGCGTCGTAGATGGTTGATCGAGCAAATCGGTACGCTACCACTGAAAGTGCTTTTCATAGAGTCGATATGTACCGACGAAGCGGTGGTGGAAAAGAACGTTCGGATGGCAAAAATCAACAACTGCGATTACTCCGGCGTCATGACAGAGGAACAAGCGTTCAAAGACTTCATGCAGCGCGTTCGCAACTACGAAAAAGAGTACGAGCCCATGGGCAGCGACGATGAGGTAGATTTAAGCTTCATAAAACTCATAGATTGCGGAAGGCGAGTCGAATTCAATCGAGTCCACGGGTTCTTGCTCGGCCGCGTGGCGCAGTTTCTTTCGAACATGCACGCGACAACGTGTTCGATTTATTTGTCGCGACACGGGCAGAGCGAGTATAATTCGCACGGTAAAATCGGTGGTGACTCTGGACTCACTCCGATGGGCGAGGCGTACGCGCAGAAACTCGCAGAGTTCGCCGACCGAGTGATTACCCGTGATCCAGAGAACGGCGAAGCACGACCGGTGAGGCTTTGGACGTCGTCTTTGCAGCGCACCAAGCTCACTGCGCGTCATCTCAAGCACGACAAAGTGAAAACAGGCGGTGGTAAAGATTGGATCCAAATGGCTCCGCGCGTGCTGAGAAATCTCGACGAGATTTACGCCGGCGTCTGCGACGGTATGACGTACGAAGAAATTCGCGCCGCATATCCACGCGAATACGAGCTGAGACGACAGAATAAGCTCTCGTACCGCTATCCGCGCGGTGAGAGCTACTTGGACGTCATCGCACGCCTGGACCCTCTGGTGCAAGAGCTCGAGAGTTATCGCGAGGACGTGCTCATCGTCGGGCATCAAGGCGTGTTGCGTTTAATTTACGCCTACTTTGCCGGGCTCGATCGCGACGAGGCCGCGACGCTTTCGATTCCTCTGAACACAGTCATTAAGCTCACCCCTCGCACGCACGACTGCATCGAGGAGCGTGTCTTGCTGCACGATCCCAGCGAAAACCAAGAACCGATCGATCCACCTAGCTACTAACGCGCCTTTTCAAACATCCAACACACCGCAGAAGTTTCAAGTTCTGCCTATGAGCAAAGTCGGCGCGTGAATCCGCGCGTAGACTCCCGCCTTGAGAAGCGCCTCGCGGCGAGTCGAGTTATTTTCCACGACTCGCTCGTCAAACCACGACTCGAAATCCGCCGCCTCACCTCGTACCTTATTCGCAAGCACGAGATCAAATGCCAACATCGAGCATTCCTTGACGTCGGTGCAGTCGCATCGATGCGCTCGTTCGCGCGCACGCGCGGCGCTCACAAAAGGGTAGTGTAGGATGGCACTTTCGGACGTCGTCACTTCTTTGCCACCGCCTTTTGTTTTAAATCGATGCGCACCGTTAGGTCGAAGTCCTGGAGAGGACACTCGACACGCAGACTTACCGTTCGCGTACGCTAGAAAGAAGTTTGGATTATCGCGTCGCGCACGCTGCGCGAATCGAGCGTACGTCGCCGTGTCGATGTGCAAGTGATTCCTTTTGAATAAAGTCACACTTTTGAATGTATTTGGCTCGTTAAGCTCGTATGATGGGCGTTCAGGTACCGCTTCGTAGTTCGGGAACACCACGCGGTCGATGTGTGGACTTTGACGCGCAAGCACGTCTCTTAAGTCGAACGTCGACGAACCCGCGGGGTACACCAACTCGTCGACGTCAACGTGCAACAGCCATTCGATGCCATCTTTCTTCGCTCGCGCAATAGCCAATTCAAGATTGAGTGTTTGGCGCACGAAAAGCGCGTTCGCACCGCACGTAGAGTTTCCCGAGGCGTAGGGCGCCAACCACTTCGCGAATCGCGAAGGCGAGTTCTTTTGGTTTTCATCCGCTGTTTTCCGGCTAAAAACGTACACGTCGGGCGACCATCGACCTGCTGTCGTCCCCATTCCCTCTTCGAAAATGTAGAAGCGCGTCACGCCGATGGCTCGATGGTATTCCAGCCAGTCCGTCAGTTGCCTCGACGACGACGCGCACGTCGACGCCACCGCGACGCCACCGCGTGACGGTCGCCGCGGCGCGCTGGAAAGAACGACAGTGGCGACGACGACGATGACGAACGTGAGTGCGATCAGTCTATTGTGACTCACACCTTTTCGGCGCACCTGGTACATACTTGCGCGTCATCTTGTGAACCATGGTCGCGTCGTGACACGAAACGTCGCGCGTGCCCTTGGGTTGTCAAACTGTCAAAAGCTGACGTGGACGTGGCGGTTTCCCGATTAATTGTAATTGTAATTGCACGGTGCCGTGCGACGACACTTCACGACGCCGGCCGCGTCGATCAAAACCCGTTCGGAAAATAAATGTTCACTGCTTCGCACACCACCTCCAAGGTCACGCTGCGCGCGCGCGTCGCAACGCAACCACGGCGAGTTTCCCGCGCGAATCGTCATTCTCGAAGTAGAAACGCGGCTGTCGGCATCGACGACATCACCGGTCCGATCAACGACACTATCAAGGAGGTGCAGTCGATCGGTGGCGCGAAGGATGTCGTTCAGCGTTTGGGTCTCTACGGAGCTCCGCTCGTGTTCAGCGCGAGCGCGCTGCAGGCACTGCACTTCGGCGGCGCCGGTAACGCAGCCGCGATGAAAGCTGCTGGATTGGCTGGGCCCGCGGGACCGCTCGCGCCGCTCGCCGCCATCATGCTCTTCTCCGCCGCGTCTCCATACATCAACTTTTTGATGGCATCTGCTGGCGTATTTAAGATTGGCGATGAGATTCCCCGGCTTTACTGCGGTGTTCTCTACGTCGTCGCCGCGATCGGCATTTGGCACTTCGGTTCGGCCGGCGCCACCGATATCTGGACGCGCCACTGGACCGTGTGGCATCTCGCGCTCGGGGCGCATCTGCTGACCGCGACGAACAAGATTCGCAACGTTCTTGGTTCTTCCATGTGCGACGGTATTCGTAAAGTGGCAACCGTCGGCCCGGCCATGCTCATGGCTGCGCTCATCTGCCAAAACTCGACGTGGACGGCGTGGCAGGCAGCCTCGAGCGGACCAAACGGCCCTCTCGCCGTTCTACTCATCCACCCGCTGCACAAGTACGTCTCTCTCGGTGCTTGCTTCGCCTACCTCACCGGCGCCGAAACGAAGTTTTCGAGCGTCTTCATCGCCTTGACGTACTTCATCGCCGCGGCGTCGTTCATGCCACCGCTCGTCGCGCCGCTCTGCTATATTGGCATCTTGATGAACTTGCACAATGGTATGGCGCTCTGGAAGGAAACGACCCCGAAGGATTCACTTATCCCAGCGCTGTGAGCGTCACAAATACAAGCAACACAAGACCACACAATCTCAAGAAAAAATTGTAATACAACATTCGCTACGCTTTGCGAAACGACGCCTGCTCGCCGAAAATGCTCGCTCGAGCCGAGACCGATCCCGTGACGTATGGCTCTTCGATGAACACTGCTTCCTTCTTCTGCGCGTCCTCAAAGGTAGCAGCCATAGCCGCTACGATGGGCGAAGAAGCGTCTACGGCGCGCGTTTTTTGCGGCGGCGCTCCCATCTCGCGAGGCTTGGGCGCTTGCGAATACGATACCCTGTTTGGCTGCTTTGAAATTTGATGCACGATCTTCGCAGCCGGCTCGCGCTTCGTACTTTCGCCGACGTCAACATCCGAATCGTTAGAATCGCTTTCTTCATCTACGGATCGGTTTCGTCGCGCGATCGCTGCGGCCCACGCGTCGTTTGCGTCTATTTCCTCAGGAGTCACGGCGACGTTCGGAACCGATGTCGTCGCGGGAGGGTTGCTCTTTTGCGGCGACGCTCGAACAACGGGTGCGCACGCCTTTACATGCGCTGCGGCCTCGTCCGTGCTCATAGCCTGTTTCTTGAAACCCGCATCCTTTTCTTTAAACACATTTGACGAGACCGGAACTGTCGGCGGTACTTCAACCGTCGCCTCGTGGCGCGGCTTAACGACTTGTGCTGCAGCCGCCCCAACGGTCGTCGGTGCTTCAATCGCCGTCTCAACGACCTCATCCGGAACAATGGTACGCACATCCTTCATATTTGCATTCAAAACTCGCTCGGCGTCGTCCGCGCTCACACCAGTTAAACGCTCAAGCTCTGCGAGCTGCCTTCGCAAAGTCTCCATCTCGTCGGAAGTACCGTACGATGTCGCTGGCTTTGGGGCGACGTGAGCATCGTTTGTGTCGTTCGCAGGAGCTTCCTCGAATCGCACTTCACGCTCGAAACTCTCGTGATCGTCCAGAAACTCTTCTTCGAAAACAGACACTCGCGTTTGTCGCGGGATTACCGTCGGCTGCTCCTCGTTGGCAGGCGTCGGCTGCTCGCGCTTCTCTACAGTCGACGGCGGCGCCACGCGTTGCTGATACTGCGGTAGCCGCGGTTGCTGCAGATGCGCCGGTGGCGCTCGCTGCGATGGCTGATGCTGCGTGTGAGTGCTTGGTTCGCGCATTCTCTCGCGTTCATACGCTTCTTGCGCCATCTGGGGCGTCCGGTAGCTCGTCACGCGTTGAGTTTGTTCAGGCGCGTACGCGACGGCGCCGCTGAAACCGAACGCCACCGGTCCGGACGGCTGTGGATCATCAGGATGCGGTAACTGAGGCGCCCGCAGTTGTACGCGCTCGTGTTGGTCGAATTCATCGTCCAAACCTAGCCAAGTGAGCCAACTTTCGTCCTTATTCATGGCGTTCATCGTCGGAAGAATTTCACCGGGCATCACGAATGCCGCCGCGTACGCGGGATTACCGCCCCCCCCGTGAGGCGCGAGCATGAGAAGCTCGCACTCGTAGTCACCGACCCGAACCTTGCGTCCCGGCGAAAGACCGACGACGTGCGCGGCGTGCGCCAACCTCGCACCGTCCGGATGCGTGTGCAACAGCATGAGATTGTGTCGCTGCGGGATCGTCAACAGACCCTCCGCGGACGCCGATCGCGACGCGCCGTCGCGGACGCGGGCGTACGACACGACCCAGCACTGCGCTTTCGTCGGCATGTCGCGCGGAGAACGACGCGTCGATGCGAAGTGACGACGGGAGATTGAGTGGCTGGGACGCCCGCACTCCGCGGATGTCGCTTTGTCGCGTCACCGTCGACGACGTGCGCGCCGAGCTGATAAAGCTCGGTCACGACGGCGAGAGTGTAAGCGATCGCACGATCGCTCGATATCTCTCGCGACGGCGACGCGCGCGCGGGGACGATGCAACCGAAGATTCGAAGAAGTCGTTAGCCGACGATTTCGACGCGCGCGACGACGACGACGACGACGTTGATTGGGACGCGAAAGATCGAGGACGCGGTCGACGAAGCGAAAAAGTATGTCGTCGTTTTTGTTCGTCCACCGCGCGGCCTCCGTGGGACGGGGACGCGTTCCAAGTCGCCCCTAGCGCGCCGACGTCGTCTGCGCGAATCGACGCGTTGCCGAGGAGAGACGGGGGCGGCGTCGCGAAAAACGCCGCCGTGGAAGGTCGAGCGAGCAGCGGCCGAATAGACGTGGTGGCGGTGAATGGAATGTTCAGAAAGCAGTGGGCGGCATCGCCGGCGGTCGTGCGAGGCGTGAAGCAACGTCTCGTCGGGTTCGCGCAATACTTTCGCGCGCAGCACGAACGAGAGCGAAGAAAGCGCGAGACGCTGTTGCAGGGCCGTCGGAGATATCAAGCGTAGCAGATTGTTTTACAAGATGATGTCGGTCATCCTTCTCTCGTGAGTCCTCTCGCCGCGCACCGCACCGCCGCCGTCTGCGGTTCGACACCACTCCTCTTCCAAAACGGACCCCTTCACTTTTTGGAATCGCCGGATCCAAGGGGTCACGGTCCGGTCACTTACTATATCTCCGAGTCGCCGCCGGCGGCCATCGCGCATTCGTACGTCTACACTACCGATTCTTCTGACGAGAACGCCAAAGCCAAAGCCAGGGACGCGCTCGCGTCGCGATCGATGACGCCGCTTCGAGTGGTTTCTACATCGAAGGCGTCGACACATCGCGCGAAGGAATGTTTGAACGTACTCGCAGATGGATCGAGAGCGAGAGCGCCGTACGCGGTTGCGCCGACGATGACGCCGAGCGCCGCCGCCGCGGATCTGTAATCTCCAGAGCCGTCGGAGTGTTGCTGCGCCTTGATCGCACGCACCGCATCTTCCGCCACGTAGTTGAAAACATCCACCGCGCCACGACCACCGCCGCCTCCCATCCCACCTTCGATTATCCCAGGGGCGTGTCGACGGTCGACGCGTCTCGCTAAAATTTCGCGCGCGCGAGTCAATCGATTCTTTGGATGTCTAATCTCGCGCATGAACGCGCGCTTGGCTTCATCGAGTTCGAGTCGAGCCTTGCCCGTGCACTTCCACGCCTCCGCGTAGGCATCCTCGAGCTGCACGCGAATCTTAACGTGCCTCCGGCTCGCACCATCGCTGGACTCGCACGCGTCGAGAAGACTCGACAGCGCCTCGAGCACGTCGCGCGCGGCGGAGGAAACCTCATTCATCCCGCAATCCTCGGCGCCTGCGCTCGTCGAAGGCGCTAAGGACGCGCGCGAAACGCTGCATCGCTTCATCTTCCCTTGGCTCGGCGCCTCGTTGCCGTCGCCGCCGGCGTCGCTGGGCGCCACGAGCGCAGCGCGCTCGCTCCCCAAGCACGACGCATCCACCATCTTTGCAAACCACGCGCTTCGATCGCCCTCCGTGGGCGCGACGTCCACCACAAGTCTATACAGGAGTGCATTTTGCGCCAATTCTCCCGCGCGTTTCCGCGCTTCTCCGCCAAGTGCGCCGTGACACTCAGCGGCGAACACGCGCGCGTACGCGTCGCGAACGAAGACGGCGCACGAGTGCAAAAACAACAGCCGCGCTCCGACGCGCGCGTATTCCTCGTTCGTCTCGTCTTCGTCATCACTCTCGAGATCTTCGTCTCGGTACGCACGCGCAGCCTTAGCTTCTGAATCATCGTCGTCTGAATCGCTCACCACGGCGCCACGACGCCCCCTCGTCTTCGACGCGTCGCCTCCGCGCGAGCGCGTCGAGTTGCTCGTCGTCGTCGACGCGTCGAGAAGTTGGTTGAAAAATTTCCAATCGCGCTCGGCTCGCCCGCGCACCGCGCCCGGCGACCTCAGTGCGCTCGCACTGGCCTCTTCGCCTCGAATCGCGTGCTCAAGCGGCGTCCACGTTTCGCGCGTCGTCACCACCGTTGGCGCGTCCGCCTCGCTCAGATCCACCACTTCGCGCCGTCGCTTCTTCTTCGCCGACGACCCGTTCGCGCCACCGGCGTTCGACGCACTCAGCGCCGTCGCCGGCGCGACGACATCACACAAGCGTAAAATGGAAACCGCCTCGCGCGCGATGGCCGCCTCGCGCTTCGTCGCTCTTCGTCGCGCAGACGTCGCCGTCGTCGCGAGTCTGGCGAGATGTTCGCCCCTGGGCGCGCGTCTGAATCCATCGCTCGCGTCCGGTTCGCGCAATTCGCACCGAATCGCGCGCGCGAACGCTTCGTCGCTCCACCGCGCCGCGGCGTTTCCCCGAGCGCCGTCCCGTGGTCCCCCCGACACGTCCAGCGACTCGGTCGCGACGAACGCCGCGGTGAAATCGTCAAACGCGCGGACGCGCGCGTTCGCGCGTTCCCCGAACGTCGTCGCTCGGGGCGTCGACGCCGCGAGCACGTCGTCGTCGTCGTCGTCGTCGTCGTCGTCGTCGTTCCCGTCGTCGACGACGATCGCATCCTTCGCGCGCGTCATGCGTCGCGTCCCTCGCGCGCGCGCGTCAACGGCGCGCCCGGGCGACGCGACGCGCAGACGAAGACGCACCGCGCCGACGCGCATTCACACGACCCGCCCGGAAACGCGCGCCGCGCGCGAGGGTTTACGCACGCGCTGTAAATACTGTGAACTCCCATATTTAATAAGGATCGCCCGTCGGTCCGATCGTCACTCTTTTGTCATACAAAACCTCGCCTGAACAGCTGATATCGATATGGTACCATGGCGTCCGGTCGTCCGTAACACTAAACGCGTGGCGCGACGCTCGGATGGTCACTCGCGCGCGCCGATACCGTCGGCGTCGCGGGCGAGCTCGAAGGGCACGGACGCAGTTCTCGCGCGTCGTTCCTTCGCGTCGTTCCTTCGCGTCGCGCGCGCGAACGATCGACGAAGACGCGCGATCGACGCGTTCGACGCGTCGCGCGCGGACGGGCGAAATCGATGACGTACTTCGTGGACGTCGAACGACGAGCGCCGTCGCGACGCGCGCGCGAGACGCGCGCGAGACGCGTCGACGCGGGACGATTGATCGCGGTGGCCGCGCTCGCGCTCGCGAGCGCGGCCACCGTCGCGCTCGGTGCCAAAAACGCCACCTCCGCGCTGGCCGCCGACGCCGCGACGGACGAAGGCGACGCAGTCGCGAAATTGGGATACGGGTACACGACCACTTACGGCTCGAGGGCGGGTCTGTACAACAGCCGCGATGCATGTCCGCCGCAGGAACAATGTTATCGCCCGTTCTATGACAAATACGGGACACATCGGACGCGGCCGAGGTATCGCGTCTACACGTACTATACCACGAATGCCTGGAATTGGGATTGTTGGTGCTATCCCACCGTGTATCACTATTATTGGACCGGATACGACTACGAGTGTCCGTCGGAGGGCGAGTGCGTCGATTGCGAAGGGTACAACAGCAACTACGACAACAGTTACTGCACTGGGCACGCTGTTTGTGGACGAGGGACGATCACGAACAAGTACATCATCACTAGGCCTCCTTGGGGGGACGGAGCTAACCAGTGCTCGACTTGGTCGCAGACGAAGGATTGCGAGGTGAAGTGCGACGCACCGACGGTGACGTTCGGTAACTCTCAAAGGGTTATTTCGTCCAACACTTTTGACTTCAAGGTCCAAGTCATGCACGCCAAACTTTGCCCGAACGAGAATTGTCTGACGAGCTTGGCGGCGACGAGAGACCGAATAACGTGCGAGGTTCGCGTTAAAAAAGTTGGCCACGCGTGTTCCTCATACGGCGCTCATCTGCCGTGTTTGAATTGGGACGACTTTAAAGGCGACCTATCGCTGACGACGGTGGACGGATCTCTCGTGCCTGGAGACTATAAGATTACGTACGACTGTCACGCGGTGTCCAAGCGGGGTGATTACAAGTACGACACGTACGGTGAAGAAGATGTGAGCGCCAGGGCGAAGGGTGCTGTCACGTTTGAAATCGTCGCCGGTTGCAACGCGGTGATGCCCGCGGGCGCGGGAGGCAGCGAAGGCGCCAACTCTGAGCTCGTGAAACTGTTCCTGCTCGGCTCGGATGAGTTTGTTCAAGCGCCGTGCGCCGCCATCGCCGATACAAAGGAAAACATCTTTCGTCGCTTCGACGTGTCGCCTACGGATGGCGAGCTTTCGTTCGACGAGCTGGCGAAAGCCGCGAAAGATCGAAGCACCGATGCGTACATATTAAAACTATGGAACTCGATGGAATCCGTGCGCTTGACGCTTGGTCAAGTCGTCAAATCACGAGTCCGGCCTACGCATTGCCCGAGCGTAACGGATGACGCCGACGCGACGTTTGACGCCGTCGTCTACCCGACGAGTGAATCTGGACGAGAGACGACGACGATCGAGTGTCAAGCGAGCGCCATGTCAGCGTCCGCTCAATGGTCGTTTGATGCGACTAAAGTGCCAGGACGAAATCAAGGTGAAAACGTGTGCGTTTACGTCGACGGCGTGCTGTTCGAGGCGCACGAACCTTCGACCGCGGCGCCGACCGACGCGAGCCGATATACGAGATACGACACCACCGGGAAGTATGCTTTGACTAAAATCGTCGACAAGCGACCGGTATCCGGTGGAATCGATGACGTGCAATCGTTCATCGCCGCGCAGTTTACGTTTGACGGCGTCCGACACGACGGATCGACGATCCCGTCCAACGTCAAGCTCAGCGAAGACGACGCGTCGGCGCAACCGACGTTGAAATCTCACGATGGCGCAATGATGCAAAGTAGCTGGTTTCCGATTTGTTACGGCTTGCACGGTGGCTATTGCATGTACAGCAAACCTGGCGGCTACAAGTACGCGGGCAAAGCACTCGAACACGGCGGCTTTGCGTTTTCAACGTGGTTTAGAGTGGCAAACAAGAATGATTTCAGCAATAATGATTACGTGAGTGAAAACACGATTATCTCACTCAAGAGCGATATCGACGCGGTACTTGAAGCTCGAGCGCAAAGGAATGGAGTCCAGGACAAAAGCGGTTCCGGTTCCCAAGCGACCGAAGAAGTTGACGAGCACAAGTTGAGGATGTTCGGTAAGACGATAGGAGTCGTATCGAACAAAAAAGTTCAACTCGTCGTAGAGTACACCGTGAAGAAGAGTGGAGGCGTCAAAAGCACGATTGCGACGGTTAATGTTGAGTACACGATGAGAACGTGGAATGATTGGTACCTCGTCGGTTTCACCTACTCCAATAAGGGCGGTCTTCGCGTGTTTAGCTACCCAGCCGGCAGCGACGCGAAACACACGACTCAACTCAAAACGTGGCCGAAAGACAAGCTGGCGTTTACGCCCAACATCGTACTATTCGACACAAAGCAAGCAAGCACCTTTGAGGTTGACGACGTGCGACTGTACACGGGAGACTTGAACCCGTCGACTTTTCTTAGCGCGCGCAGCTGCGGGCGCTACGGCTACTGCGCGAACCGCGCCATGGCGACGCCGGTGAATCGTCGCGTCGTGTGCGTTTTCGCCCATAATAAAGGCGTCGCCGGAAGCTACGAATGCGCCGGTATGATGTACTACGACGGATCCGTGATCGATCTCAGACCTTCCATGGATATGGCGGGCGTCATTTTCGCGTTTCGCGACACGTCGTGGGCTGAGACTTCGTTCGAGATTGAGCGTAAGGAGTACGGCAACGGTGGAAAGTTTGAAACCGTCGTTTTGGTTGAGGGCGATCTCAAAGGTTGCGCCGCGATGTTTGCGTCGATCACCTACATCGATCGAGAGGCTTCCGTGAAACCGAATTCGCGATGGATGTATCGCGTCACAACGAAGAGCGGCTCGCTGAATGAGGAGACTGGATTATCGTACATCGTCTCTCCGAGCTACAGTTTCACCACGCCGTGGATAGGTGAGGTCGAAGGGCGCGTCTTGGCGGGTGAATCAGTCGCGCCCGTTCCTCACGTACGCATTTGCGCAGAGTTTGACAAGTACATTAGACACGGTCGAAATGCCGACTCGTTCGACGAAACCGCGAGCGCCGCGATAATCTACGACCACAATCTGGCAAAGTACAAGCGCGCGACGCACTCGGTGAAGAATCTAACGTCTAACGCCTACGTCGTGACGGATGGCGCCGTGGATGAGTCTGCGTTGTCGGTTGCCCACGGCGAGCACGTTCGCGTCGATCTCGGCGCTTGGCACTCGATTGGTTCAATCAAGGTGTGCGTTTCAGCGGAATCCTCTTCGCTCCCGGCCGTCGTGCCTTACGTCTCGGACGCAGACCCCGACATCCCAGGCGTGAGCGACGGGCACGCCTGCGTGTTCTCCGAGCACACGAACGGTTGCTCGAGTTTCCGTTGCGTTGGCGCTTCGCTCAAATCACTCCACGGACAACACGTCACCGTCAGGGCGTCGTCGCCGACGAGTATCACCGAGATCCAGGTCCTCGGTAATCACACTCGCTGCGCCTTCTCGGCTGTCAGCGACAAAGACGGCGAGTACCACATCGACATCAAAGACTCCTCGGGCACGATGCCTAGTAAAGCGCAGTTGCACGTCGGCGCTTATAAAGAGGAAGTGTTTTCGATTACGAACGTGACACTCATCGAGTCGATGAAGTCTGCGCGCGATCAAGCTGATGTTCCAGTGCCGAGAAGTGAACCCAAAGACGTGTTGCTGACTCTTCGAGAGCAAGCAGCGCAAAAACCGCTACCGAATGTTACACGAACCATGAACGTGGAGTGGACCTCGATGAGTCGCGTCGCGAGCCCGGCCCCGAACGAGCTAAAGGCGACCGGTTACGCCGGTTCATGGAAGCAAAGCGCGACGAGCGTGGGCACCATCGTGAATGCGTTTGACAGCACGCGCGGTATCATGGGCGCCTCCAAAGACCCACGTTACTGCGCCATTGGGTTGGCTTACGACAGGGCTCAAGGCTCCAGTAACCATCCGCTTGTCGACGTAGAGTTTGCTGCAGTGAGGCACGGAAGCGACATGGTGTCGATTTATGAAAACTATAATCTTAAACGCACATTCACCCTGAGCCAATCCGAACGGCGCGCAGGAGGCGTAGTGAAAGTCGTTTTGAACAAGAACAGCACGGGGGTAAATTACTTCGTGAACGATCGCTTACTCTGGTCGACCGTTCCGAGCGCGCCGATGCGGTTTCCGCTGCGAGCGCGGGCATTATTCAATTCCTTCGGTCACTTCCAAAAGCTCGGCTGGGTCGTGGATAACGCCGGTCCAAAGTACGAGTATGGTGAGCACGTCACGTTCGGCTCGATGACTGGCGCCACGAGCCCGCGCGCGGGCGAATTCGAGGCGATGTGCGGTGGTCCC